>Ga0209184_1000526_pt1 | contig 38836 bp, 33 predicted proteins | sample EN8Hudsemesocosm_2_FD_184627 | JGI IMG/M metagenome (GOLD analysis project Ga0209184, IMG submission 184627) | Methane-oxidizing microbial communities from mesocosms in the Hudson Canyon - EN8C Hudson Canyon (SPAdes) (version 2) | ecosystem: Environmental > Aquatic > Marine > Cold seeps | place... | reverse complement strand
CAGATAAAAGCCAGACGAACCATTAACCAAACGGCTACCGACTAAGTTAGGCAAAGTTCTTATGATGTTAACCAGCTTAAAAAAACAATCGCAGCTTATCTGCCTGTTGCTGTTCTTAGTATGTATCGCTGCTAGTTATGTATTAGTTGATACCCACCAAGGTCGTAGCGCTTTGTTTGAACCTGAGAATTTAGGTTGGTTAACGGTCATGCAATTTAGTCTTACGGCAGGATTGATGTTGTTGAGTTGGTATTTGTTAAATCGCCGCGAACAGGACTTTAGTCCATCTAAATCGATACGACACTTACTTTGGGTCGCTATTTTAGCGCGAGTGATATTAATACCGCTACCGTCGTATACCTCTAATGATATGAGTCGCTATCTGTTTGATGGACATATCGTGCTCAGCGGTCTTGACCCCTACAGTGTCACCCATGAAGCACCGGCTTTGCAGGCTCAGCGTGCATTGTGGCAACCACCGGTTGAACACGCTAAATATGTGACGATTTATCCCCCTCTGGCATTGGCACTTTTTGCAAGCAGTGCTTTATGGGGTCCTGAATGGGCGCCTTTTTTTTGGAAGTTATTACTCAGTTTAGCCAGTCTCGGTACGCTTTGCCTGGGTTATTTATTATTAAAACGAGCTAATAAACTTCAGCACTTACCCTTACTTGCCTTATCACCGCTGCTGATTTTGGAAGCTGGCGTGGGCGCGCATATCGACACGTTTTCAACACTCGCGGTCTGTGCTGCCCTTTGGGCTTGGCAAATTAATCGCGCCTGGTTATGCGGTTTTTTTATCGGGCTTGGCATATTACTAAAATTAACGCCGCTATTGTTACTCGGCCCTTTGTTTTTTGCTTTTAAAACACTGCGATCTGAAGGTGAAGGCCACTGTCGTGCCAAAGGCTGGCATCAGCACCCTTTGGTGAACGGTTTTAGAATGGGTTTCAGCGCTGTAGTCACGGTGATTACGGTCTATCTGCTGACCATTTTAAACGGGTATCAAGCCATTGGCAGTCTTGAAGTGTTTTTCCAAAAGTGGCGTTTTGGGTCACCGCTGTTTAGCGCTTTGGAAAATTTTCTCAGTGCGCCTCAACTCTTGGTGTGTACTTTAATTTTTATCGGCTTCGGCTTACTAAGCATCGCTATTTTAAGTTGGATTCAGTTACAGCGAAACCGAGAAAATTATCGTCCTCTATCCTTTATACCGCTATTTCAGTGGGTATTGGCTTTGCCCTTACTCATCAGCCCAGTGGTATTTCCTTGGTATCTCATGCCGTTAATACCACTTTTAGCTTTATCTCCCAATCTCTGGTTATTGGCCTGGGTTTGTTTGCTGCCATTAACTTATGAGGTGCTGGGGTTATTTGCGGGTCAACACATTTGGATGCCTGTTGTTTGGCCACTCATTGCCATTGCTAGCGGTATCTGTATCGGTCTTATTTACAATATTGCCATAAGAATCAGAAAATTTTATCGAATACCACTCCCCACGGTCATTTAACAACGAAATAAATCAACCACTTAAAAAACAATCACGCACGAAACAAACAACTGGAATCATTTATATGATCGGTTTAATTAAAAAATATCACCATTGGTTACATGGGAAATGGCCTGCTGGCATTCCTGAAAAACTGCCACTCATTAATAGTGATGGTACCACTGCTTTGAAAGGCGCTTATGTGGTCGGAGACCTCACAGGCATTCCCCTGCTAAAGCTTTCTGCTGACTCCGGCGCAAAAGCCGTTCAACACATAGTGAGTGATGAGCTCTTCATGCGTCGAAAAAAACAATCCGAGGTTTATGATTTAATCATCATTGGTGGTGGCGTTAGTGGCTATGCGGCAGCGTTAGAAGCGAAAGCCAACAAACTCAATTTTTTATTGTTAGAAGCCAGTAAACCCTTTTCAACCATTGCCAACTTCCCTAAGGGTAAACCGATTTTCACCTACCCAAAACAGATGACCCCTGAAGGAAAAATTACCTTTAATGAATCTGAATTTTCGCATAAAGCTGAAAGTAGCGTGGACCAGCCCAATAAAGAAAGTTTATTGCAGATGTTACAAGAAAAAGTAGCCAGTGCAGACATTCAACATCATATTGGACGCGCGTCGCATGTTGAACGAAAGTCCGGGCTTATGGAGGTCATCTTAGGTAAAGATGAGGCACCAATTAAAGCTCATCGTGCCATCATTGCGATCGGTCGTTCTGGTAACTTTAGAAAGTTAGGTATCGAAGGCGAAGACAGCGACAAGTGTATGAATCGCTTACATGACCCTAAACTATTCAGCGGTAAGAACCTGATAATTGTAGGCGGTGGTGACAGTGCGTTAGAAGCTACCATCGCAACGTGTGAAGCAGGTGCAAACGTGACTCTTTGCCACCGAGATAGCGACTTTACTTTACCTAAAGCAGCTAATATAGAAAAATTAATGCAGCTTAAAGATGCGGGAAAAGTTGACGTTAAAACCGATACACAACTCACAAAGATCGAAGAAGGGTCGGTCAAATTAAAAGCGAAAGGACAAACAGAAGCACAGCTCGATAATGATGCCGTTTTGAGTTTAATTGGTCGAGAGGCTCCTCTTGATTTCTTTAGACGTAGTGGCATCCCCATCGCGGGTGAGAGCCGTCCGATTGGCTGGCTTTATTTTGCGCTTTTCTTTGTGGCGATTATGGCACTTTACGACTGGAAAAATTATGGCTGGCTCAACCAAGTCTGGAGCAGCGTGCCCTTCCCCAATAAAATGCCCGACATCATTGGTAGTATTAGCCCCTGGTGGCAACAGTTGGTGGCCGAGCGCGATAGCCTGATCGGTACCATTGCCGTATCCATGAAAAGCCGCTCATTTTATTACACTCTTATTTACAGTGCTTGTATCGGTTATTTTGGCTGGAAACGCATTCAAAGGCGCCAAACGCCTTATGTGACCGTTCAAACCTCCAGTCTGTTTTTCATTCAGGTGATTCCACTTTTTTTGCTCCCCGAGATTCTGTTGCCGTGGTTAGGTTACCAAGGGTTCTTTGATGCGGGAATGGCTAAAGACTTCGCCGATAGTTTGTTCCCAAGTTATATCTCCGCGCAAGAACTTGCCGCTCATACTTGGCCTGAGTGGGGCCACCCTCGCGCCTACTGGCATGCTTACGGATTTATTCTAGCTTGGCCACTGAATGTTTATAATGTATTTACCCCTACGCCAATGGCCGGTTGGTTAGCTATCAGTGCTGTCCAAACCTTTGTTATTATTCCCGCACTCATTTATAAATTCGGTAAAGGTGCTTATTGCGGTTGGATCTGCTCTTGCGGCGCATTAGCCGAAACTATGGGCGATACCCATCGCCATAAAATGCCGCGTGGGCCGTTTTGGAATAAATTAAATATGCTTGGCCAAATCATTCTATTCTTCGCTTTTGCATTATTGTTTATTCGTATTGGTGGTTGGTTAATGCCCGAAAGCTGGATGCATCAGTCGTTTGATCTATTATTAAAAGGTGAAAATAGTGAGTATAAACTCGTCAATCTATTTAGTTGGAAATGGTTGGTCGATGTGGTGCTTGGGGGTGTATTTGGCGTTGGGCTTTACTTTAAATTTTCTGGCCGAGTTTGGTGCCGGTTTGCCTGCCCACTTTCTGCCTTAATGCATATCTATTCACGCTTCAGTCGTTTTAGAATTTTTTCCGACAAAGACAAGTGCATTAGTTGTAATAGCTGTACCAGTGTATGCCACCAAGGTATTGATGTCATGAGCTTCGCCAACAAAGGCCTCGCCATGGAAGACCCTGAGTGTGTACGTTGCTCGGCGTGTGTTTCAACCTGCCCGACTGGCGTATTAAGTTTTGGCCAAATAGATAAAAAGACTAATCTCATTGCCTGTGTTGATGTATTGGCGGCTAGCCCCGTTCAAATACAAGAAGCAAAGTCATGTCGTTGATTGAACTTTATACTTGATGCCAACTAGTACTTGATGTGGGCTAGAAACATTTAACTGTCTGAAAATTCTGGTTTGAATCTAAGGGTTAATCGCAAGTTGTACATTGCTTTTAGCCCTTTGCAAATCGTGTCATTAGTCCCTCAAGGAGGTTTGGAATAATACCAAACCAATCATATCCAGTTTAGCTAAATGGAGAACACAAAGTTAAAACAAACTGATATCACTTTTATGATTTACCAAAATAATTTCGCCATGTTCGACAAGTGTTTCATAGCAATTCACTCGATTTCGACCATTATCTTTCGCGAAATATAGCGCTTTATCCGCTTGTTCTAGTATTTGTAGTGGAAAATCATGGGGCGAAATTCTGGAAAACCCGATACTGATTGTTAATTTATTTACTAATGGAAAGCAGGTATTTTCGATCTCTTTCCGAAAGCTTTCAATTTTTGCCTCAGCCAATTCAAGTGTCGTGGGCCCTAAAACCATCACAAACTCTTCTCCACCGAACCTGAATAGCAAATCAGACCTTCTAAAAAAAGATTGCATTTTTTGGGATAATTTTAATAAAACCTCATCCCCACAAATATGGCCAAACTCATCATTAACTTTCTTAAAATGATCCACATCAATAATTGCTAACCATGAAGAAGCTTCTAGCCGTTTGAATCTGTTGTTGCTGGGGGTATTCTCTTTGTATTGGTTACGAGCCTGCTTCTTTAGCAAGCTGTTTATTTTCAGTTCAAATGTTTGCCTATTCAGCAGTCCTGTCAGTTTATCCCGTTCACTGTTATTTAGAACCTTTAAATAATTTTCAAAGATACGACAAAATGCATTCACAAGGACTTGTTTATTACTATCAAGCTCATTTACTTCAATATAAATGACTCCTACAGCCTCTTCTGCATGGCATATCGGGTGCCAGCGCATCTCAAGCCCATGACTATTTTTAACTGATATGCTACAAGCAGAACTAAAGCTAGATAATAACTCTCTTGAAGGCTCTTCAACCAGCCTTCGTTCAAACCACGTTTCATTCTGATTTTTATCTACATTCAAGTGAAGACTTTCTTCAATCCCTTCTCCGTTAAAAAAGCGTAGATCTTTAAAAATAGAAATGCGCGTACACCCCACAAACTCAATAAGTGTTTTAACTAGGCTGTACTCAAGAGACTCTACATCTGAATTTTTAGTTATTTTTATGACTGAGTTAAGAATTTCTTGGTTCATTGTGCCCCCGTAAAAATTAGACGACGATACCTTGGTGAGAGTATAGAAAGAATAGTCAGCTAACTTACACAACGCAACTCATAGAATATAAAATTGGATGCGGTGTTTATGATTCACTGTAGAGGCAGTATGTACAGGAATGGAGACTCAACACCCTGAGCATCGGGCGCTTGGTAGAAAGATATAGATATGAACTAAATAAATCATCCTCCTTTATTCTCCCTGTTATAAATAACCGGCATTTGGCCTTTCCAATGAGACCAAAGAACTTCATCACTCACCAGGCGCGCCATAAAGTTTGCAACATTAATTCGACTTGTATTACCGGCATCAAATATTGCATTTCTAGTCGGCGAGGCATGTATATCATAAGCTGAAACCTCACCCTCATTGCTCAAACCATCAGGGCGGACAACCACCCATTCAAGTAAAGGGTTGTCTTGACTAATCTTTTGACGAAGAAAATCTGACGCTAGTTCATTATCCCGGTGTGGAGGGAGTAGCTTTCTAATGAGAGCAATCACTATACGTTGTGAAACTGGTACAACTTCAGGAATATCACGATTACGATTACCCGTTGTATTCATCAAAATAAATTTTATTTTCTTTTTTGAAGGTAATAATTGAAGCGCTTTATAAACCTTTTCAACCGCTTGGGTAACCAGTTTTTTTGGTTGTCCGTAAATTCCTTTGAAGGTTAAGTTATGCCCCAAACAAGATATGACGGTGCTGCATTCATTAATCATTAAAGCCAACTCATCAATACTCATTTGAGCAATTTCAGCCTCAACAACTTGAACTTGGTTAGACTCAGATACGCTTACAGGTAAATTTTCAGCAGACCGTACAATCGCGAGAACCTCTTTATTTTCTTTCAGTAGCTGAGTAATCACTAAACTACCGGTGGCGCCTGTTGCGCCCAGTACCATAATTTTATTCATAGCAGTAATGCCCCCACTCTCTGTCAATAATCAATTTAGGTCATTAGGTAGACCAATATAAAGAGAGTTAATTCACTCGAGCGTGCATAAACTTTAGAAAATCCGTTAATGAACTAGATGGTGCTTCTTCCATTGGCAAATGTCCCACATCAGGGTAAACATAAATGCTTGAATTTTTAATATCCTGGTGAAAGCGCAGCGCATTCTCTACAGGAAAATATATATCTTCCCGCCCCCATAGAATAAGTGTTGGCACTGAAATCTGAGTTATTTTATCTGCGTCAGTATCCAGCCTAGCTTTTACACGCCGAGGAAAAGCATCAAGATTTCCTGGGTAGCGTGATAATTCATAATACCTATCAACGACCGCATCGGTGACTTGAGATTCATTAAAATAGACTTCTTTTAACCCCGTCTCGTACAAAAATCGAGGAGAGATATAAGTCATAATTTTATCCATTAAAGGCCATTGTGCTAACTCTATTGCTGGAGGCCATCGCGTTTGTGGGTATCCCAGAGCATTCATTAAGGTAAGACTTTTAACTTGGCTTGGATAAACCACACTATATTCCCAAGCTATCCTGCCACCGAGCGAACTACCGACCAGATGAACGCGGTTCAGTTTTAGCTGTGCCAAGAATTTATTCACAAAAGCGACGTCATCTTCTACTTCATAACGGTTTTCTTGGTCAGGCCCTGTCAAACCAAACCCAGGCAGATCCATTCGAATGACACGATATTGCTTAGACAAACCCCGTGCCCACTCATTCCAGGTGTGGAGTGAAGATGCTGTGCCATGAAGCAGCACAATAACCTCTCCTTGCCCTTCATCACGATAATGAACACGGTTTCCATCCAAAGGCATAAACTTAGAGTGTGTATTGGTATACTTTTCGACCAGTACATTTTGGTCTAAAGTGGCACCACATGCGCTTAATAGTAAAGTGCAGACTAAAACAATAATGGTTGAATTTTGAATCACTTATCATTCCTTGTTGAACATCGTAGAATAAACATCATAAAGTATGCTCAACCGCGTTAAAATGTCCTCGCGTCGCTAAATCAGGTCAATTGGTAACATACATGACAAAAACAATTTTTGTGGATACTGTATCCAATACCGCCGTCTTAGACCTGCTTGAAACATGCAGTACTTTGGGGCTGATAGATGAAAATGTTCTTGATTCTCTAGGAATACATCGCAAAACACTAACGGATCCTGCACTGCGTTTTTCTGAAAACAAGCTCATAGAGCTATGGAACTGGATCGCTGAAAATTCAACGCTTCCTGAAGTGGGTTTATTGATCGGCCAAACAGTCAATCCATCTGCAAAAGGCTTACTCGCTAGCTGGGTGAGCCAGACTGAATCAATAGGCGAAGCATTAGAAGTATTTCGTACCAATATTATACTAATGAACCCATCCGAGCACTGGGACATTCAGAAACATAATGGGTTATGCACCCTTCAATTTTCGCTTCAAAAAGACAAAGCCTATCCCTCTATCGCCATTGAAAGAAGTATGAGTGCCATGATGGCATGGGGCCGCGCTTTAAGTGGTCACAAGTTTCCATTAATTGAAGCACGTTTCTCATTTCCCGCCACTCGCTACCATAATCACTTTGTCTCAATATTTGGCAACAATACAACATTTGAAATGTCTGAAAACTGCCTAATCTTTGATAGCCAACTCCTAAAATTACCCATAACAAACGGCAATCAATTTCTTAAATCTCTCATAGAAGACAAAGCACAAGCAGCGTTACAAGCAATGACTAACGACTACTCGGTTACGTCTAGAACCAAGGTTGCGATTGAGAAAATACTCTTAAGTAAAAGCGCCATAAGTATTGATGCAGTGTGCGATGAACTCGCGACAAGCCGACAAACACTTTATCGAAAGCTAAAAGAAGAAGGTTGTGACTATAAAAGCTTAAGTGATGAATATAAAAAGGCAGAAGCCTTGAAACTCCTTCAAACAGCGTCAGAAAGCATAACCAGCATAAGTCTTCGTTTGGGTTATAAAGATACGAGTAGTTTCTACAAGGCCTTTAAACGATGGTTTGGCATGTCACCTAAGGCTTACCTCCACAGTATTGAATACTAAGGCTATTACCAAAATATCTAACCTTTGTTATTTTCTGTAGTTTTAATTAACGACTCATCCAAAGCCTGTGCACTACCTTATAATTAAACACAGCCATTTCTCAACTTTTTGATAGTACAAACAAGTAGGCATTTAACTAAATTATTCCCATCATCAGTCAACTCTAGCGATAGTAAATTTAACAACTCTACTGACTGACAGTCATTTATTTATACTGTTAATTTGATCTCAAAGAATTCTGGTCTATTGTTACTTAGGTATGTTTTCGAAATGACATACTTTCGTATTATCATACTGACTAATTGCTGTAAGGTTTGTATGGAATATTGCACCAAGGATTTGGAGTGATTGATATATTTAGTATTTTTCTATGAAAGTGCTAATTCCCAGCTGTTCCTTCTTTTTCCTCGGTTAAATTAATCTCGTTATTTAGTACAGAGCTTACTGCTTGGTAAAATCGCATTGATTCACAAGTCGATTCGACCTAAATAACAGGTTTAGCCATTTAGGCTATCTATTTCAAAATGGAAGGAATCTGACTATGCAAAAACTCTTGGCTTTGTCGCTTGTGACCAGCGCCCTAATATTTCCGATCGCCCAATACACCTATGCTGCAGATATTAAAGTTGGTATGAGTACTGCCTTAAGCGGCCCAGCAAAGGCGCTTGGCACTAATGTGCGTTTAGGTATTGAAAGCTATTTCAATAAGATCAATGCACAAGGAGGCGTTAAAGGTAATCCGATTAAACTCGTTGCCTTGGATGATGGTTACGAACCAGCCAAAGCCGGGCCGAATATGCGTACTTTAATAGACAAAGATAAGGTCGTCTCGGTGATTGGTAATGTCGGTACCCCAACAGCCATCGTGACGGTGCCTATTGCCAATGAGAAGAAAGTTCCTTTGATAGGTGCCTTTACAGGTGCAGGCGTATTACGACAATCCCCACCCGATCGTTACATTATTAATTATCGAGCGAGTTATGCAGAAGAGACGGCAGCCATGGTTAATGGCTTATTGAAAAAAGGCATCAAAGCGGATGAGATTGCCTTCTTCACCCAAAATGATGGTTATGGTGATGCCGGTTACAATGGTGCTATTGCTGCCTTAAAGAAACAAGGCGTTAAACATGCCGACAAACTAGCGCATGGCCGTTACACCCGAAACACCTTAAATATCGAAGATGGTTTAAGTTCCATTTTAGATGCCGACATAGAACCAAAAGCAATCATCATGGTTGGTGCTTACGGTCCTTGTGCTAAATTTATCAAGTTAGCAAAAGAAGACCTACCTGACGCCCTATTTCTCAACGTATCTTTTGTCGGCAGTGTCGCACTCAAAAATGCTTTGGGCAAAGACTCTGAAGGCGTGATCATCACCCAAGTGGTGCCTCATTTTGAATCTGACTTACCCGCCGTCAAAAACTACCGTACTGATATTAAAAACTATCAGGCTGATGCTACATTTGGCTTTGCGTCTCTAGAAGGTTATCTGGCTGCGAAAATATTTGTCGAAGGTTTACAGCAGGTCAAAGGAGAGTTCACACCCGAGAACATCGTCAATGGCCTAGAAAGTATCAGTAACAATGATATTGGCATTGGTACTCCCGTCAGCTATGCAATAGATGATCACCAAGCTAGCCATAAGGTTTGGCCAACTATTATCAAAAACAGTGAATTCCATAGCCTTAGCTGGGACACCATCAGCTTAAATTAGTTTTTAATTCTAGAGAGAAGGCAAAAAGTATGACGCTAACAATCCGTGCGAAACTGTTATTTTGGATGCTCATTGGTGCACTTGCTACCATTATTCTGACATCAACAGGGATGTTTTCCAATCAGCAACTTGCCGAACATATTGGTGAGCTTACTGATACGATTATCCCCATTAGTCAGGATAACTATGACGCCCTCTCTCTCGCTTCAGACATGATTCAAGAACAACATCAAATGCTTTCCGCGACAACACTCTCGGAACTAAATCAAACTGACCAAGAAGGTCAGCAGACTAAAATAATCACTACTCTAGCCCAACTTGAGAAACATGTAAGTATCAGCCCTAAAAGTCAACAAACTACCAAGCAGGTCAGAGAAACCTTTGAGGCTTTGAGAAGTGCCAATCACGAAATACACCAGCTATCTACTACCCGAGTGCAAGCACTAAACAATAAGTTTGCCTTATCCGAGCAACTAAATAACCTCGTCAGTGACACACTTAAAGATATTGAAGGTATTGCCGGTAAAGCGCGCTTTAGCAGTAAACGCATTAGTAGAAAAATAAAAAAGGCCTTAAAAAAAGGTGATAATCCAACACTAACACTGCAAAGTAAAAAGTTTGTAGATGGTGGGTTTGAAAAAACCCAAGTAGAAACTGGTGCCATCCAACGTGCAATGCTAGAGCTAGCAATACTCTCCCAGAAAATTCAATTATCAGATAATACTGACCAATTAAAAAGTATTACCAGTAATGATATTCCACCACGTATTGCCATTATTTCACGCTCAATTGAAGCGCTTGTTTCAAATACGCCGACTTCTGAAAAAACAGCACTACAAACCCTTTCTAACTTTAAAGAAAATTTGAAAAAGATCGAAAACTTACTCATTGGCGCTGAAGACTCTCTCATTAAAGTCAGTAGTTCATTAATTAATGTCCACCACCAGTCACAAAGCCTCGAAGCTAGCTCTAAACAAAGTATCGAAAAGCTGCAGAACTCCTTATTGGCGCTCAAATTCCTTTCTGGTGAACTTCAAGCACAAACACGTCAGAATGCCCATAACACCATTGAAAATAGCCAAACGATATTAATCATAGTCACCGTTGTCCTGTTATCTCTGATGATATTTATCGGACGACAAATCTCGAAACGCATTAACTACTCGCTTAAACAGCTACATGGTGCCATGAGTCAACTAGCGGAGGGGAATCTCAAGTCTAGTATTACTATCCATAAAAAGGATGAATTTGGCGATCTGTTTTATGCTTACAATGAAACAGTTAGCCGTCTTCGTGAATTGTTTCGCAACATCATTGAAGCCGCCGATAAAATTAATAGCACATCTCATAACCTGGCTAGTACCACGGAACAAACTCAACAAGGTATGAGAAACCAACATGATGAAACTGATCAGCTCGCCACGGCTTTACACGAAATTACTGCAACCGTTCAAGACGTTGCATCGAATGCTGTTCAAGCGGCAGACTCAACCCAAGCCGCCAATGACAAAGCCTTTCAAAGTAATTTAATTGTAAAAGAAACGATCACCGCTACGACCCAGTTAGCGCAACACATTGAAGATGCGACAAGCAGCATTGACCGACTAGATGCATCAAGTAATGAAATTTGCGCCGTGATGGAAGTGATCAAAAGTATTGCCGAGCAAACTAATTTATTAGCGCTCAATGCTGCCATTGAGGCCGCTCGAGCCGGTGAAGCGGGTCGAGGTTTTGCTGTTGTCGCAGATGAAGTACGTGCCCTTGCTTCTCGCACCCAAAAATCTGCACTCGAAATTGATCACATGGTACAAAACCTCCAGAATATGGCGACTGAGGCCGTTAACACGATGAATAACAGTAAGTCTTTAGCCGATACGAATGTTCACCAAGCACGTTTAACGGGTGAAAGTATTGAAAGCATCGTTAATCATATTAGCACCATTAATGACATGAATATTCAAATAGCCTCTGCCGCAGAAGAACAAAGCGCGGTGATCGAGCAATTAAGTGATAATGTATTACGAATTAATGAAGTCTCATTAGAAACTACTCAGGCATCAGGTTCTATCGCTACAACCAGTGATAATCTGGCGAAATTATCGATCAATTTACATGAGGACCTTAAGGCTTATTCTGTATAGCCAAGCATTTTATTAAAGGGCCTCACAAGTGAGGTCTACTGCTTCCAAGGGGCCTATAGGTCCTAGCTCTCTGCTTTCCCGTAGCCAGATTCTTGACGACCAACAACCATAAGCTAGCCATCCTATTAATAAATAAATCCACGCCTAAAAATTCGCATAATTTAAACGTGGCTTTGCTGAAAACTCCTTATTTTTTCCTCATTTCTTGAATATTTGGGGTCTATATTATCAACTACAAACCAACAGTTTACTGTTCATAATAAATTAGCCTAAGAAAGGAATAGAGATGTCTATCGACTTGAACTCAGCATTATCTTTATCAAATGTTGTCTCTACAAAATCTCGTACTGAAACCACTTTAAGCGATGAACAAAAAAGTACCATCGAATCAGTATTGTCAGAATTTGATAGTTCAAAGCTATCAGCGGAAGATGCACGCAATATTGTTTCAGCATTTGATGACGCAGGTATTATACCGGGCAAAGACTTAGCCAATACCTTAAATTCATTTGGTTTTGACGCTCATAAAATAGGAGATCTCGCTGATGTTGGCTCTAATAGTCTGGGTGGTAAACAAGGAATAGCGTCAAAGCCGATACAAGGAAGTCAAAGCGCAGGAGTGAATCAAGAAAACCTACAAATTCTTAAGTCGATATTAGACCAATATACTGACCTAGAAAAATTGAGTAATGACGACCAGACAAAGTTAACGGACGAGCTATTTACCGAAGGTTTGTTAGAACCTGGAGCACTGATCGACACAAGCCGTTAGCCAGCTTTTTGATGGTTAATGAATAAATATCCATTAACCATCAAACGATGAACAGGAGAACGATCGCCCTATTCGTCATAACAACACCATTTCAGAAGTCAGCATCCCTTACCTTCCTGACAAACAAACAACTGATGCATTATTCATAATATTTCAATATTTTTTCCACATTTCTTACACAATGTCCTGACATCATTACTATGCGTTAATAAGACGTTCATGCAATGGGAGATTAATCAGTGAATCAAGAAAAAAAACCTATCTATAAAACCTCCGCAATAATACTACTTTCATCCTTTCTAATGCTTGGTGGGTGCAGTGACTCCACTGATGACACAGAAGAAAGTGTGGAGACTTCAGAGAGTGACACAAGTTTGGAAACTGAAGACGGTAACGAAACTACGGATACTGTAATAGATATAACTAATGCTATTTTCAGTGAGCGCAGCGCTGATTGTTATGATTATATTAATACCTATGACGCCTCTGTCCTGGATATTCAAAACAGTATCGGTTTTGAATCGGCTGTATTAGTCTCAGGTGAAAATGACTATTGCTCGATCATCTCTAATGCGATTCCAAATCATGACTTTAATGATCAAAGCGCTGGTTTTGCTGACGATGTCTCGGAGGTAGATCAAACCTATATAGTGCCGAGAAGTCCGCAATTAGCAACAATTAGCACCCCGATGTCACAGCGACTTACTAATGCCATTATGCTTAACGGTGTGGTTCTGGATTTGCTCTCGGCTGGCTGTTATCAACCCACAAGCGTAATGGCTGATGAAGATGGCAATGTAGCGATAGGGTGTAATGACGACTCGTTATGGTTGCTTGATCCTCTAGGCACTGAACATAAGTTCGGTGCAGATGCGCATAATGCTCATGTTCAACCAGGTGGTTTATACCACTATCACGGCAACCCTAACGCCATGTTTGATGACAATCCTGGGCCAAATGGCTCACCCGTGATTGGTTTTGCTGCGGATGGCTTTCCTATCTATGGAACCTATTTTTTAGACGACAATACAGGGTCGGTTAGAAAGGCCATTTCTGGATATACCTTTAAAGCAGGTTCTCGCCCCCCTCAAAGTGACCTTGACCCCGGCGGTGAGTATGATGGGCTATATATCGATGACTATGAGTTTACTGGTGCAGGTGATTTGGATGAATGCAACGGTATGACTGTCGATGGTCAATATGGTTATTACGTGACGGATACTTATCCTTGGGTGATGAACTGCTTTTCTGGCACGCCAGATGAGTCATTTACTAAAGCGGCTGGTGAAGCACCCGAAGGTGACTTACCACCACAAGAAGGAGACTTGCCTCCTCTAGACGGTGACTTACCCCCACCACCTCTTAATCTTTAGTTAAAGCATGTATTACTGGAGTGCCTTCGTAAATGAAGGCATTTGTCACATTTAACAGGGGCTATCTATGTCGGTTCGTTTGTTGTTAATTCGTTTGGTACTGATGCTGTTTTGTCTCCCTTTAATCTCGATGAACCTAGCTGCTCACGAAGTGGGTATCACCGATACCGAGATAAAAGTGGGATTCTCAAAAATCCAATTGCTTTATACCTTACCAGAAACCACCCTACTTCAGCTATTTCCTGCTATAAGTCGTCAAAATAGCTTTCAGAATATTGCCCAAAATGATGCTATCACTTCGATATTTGAAATAAAAAATAATGATACTAACTGTTTACCCGAGATGTTGAATAATAAGTCACTAGAGAAGATTAGCGCTCATCAAATTATTATGTCATTTCGTTGTACAGAAAAAATAGAGACTTTAACGATAAATTATCGCTATCCGTTTTCTGATGATTCAAATCATGTGAACTATGCGCGTGTAAACGTTGCGGGTAGAAACCTAAACATTCAATTCACTGAGGCTAAACCTCATCACTTAGTACCAGTATCACAAGTACTGGCTTTGTGGCGTGTTCAATTAAGCGATGACGCTCTAATCAGCACGGAGAAGACACCTAAATTAAATCGTGAAGTGATACGAGCGCAGTCATTTACTGAGTTTTATCAGGCAGGTCTTGCTTACTTTTCTTTAGGCGTTGAACACATCTTGACGGGCTATGATCACGTGCTGTTTTTACTGGGTTTACTATTACTTCCTTTAGGTCTAAAGCATCTCTTGGCGGTGGTGACGTCTTTTACCCTCGCGCATTCAATTACTTTAGCTTTATCGGTGTTTAATCTAGTCGTCTTCGAAACTTGGTTCATTGAGTTAGCAATCGCCGGGAGTATTGTTTATGTGGCGCTGGAGAATATCTGGGAGCTACGCAGCGGTGCAAGTTCAGAAAATTACCGCTCTCCCTGGCTGCGACGCATCTTGATTACCTTTTTCTTTGGATTGATCCATGGCTTTGGTTTTTCATTTATTCTAAGGGAAATTGGTTTAGGGGATAATGCCGCTGCACCATTGGTGTTTTTCAACCTTGGAGTAGAGCTCGGCCAATTGATAATTGTCGCCTTACTATTCCCCTTACTAAGTTGGATGTTTTCTAGATCGAAAAACTTCGCGTTTGCGAAAGTCTCTTCATTCACAATGCTATTGATTGGTTCGTATTACTTGGTACAAAGACTATGAGTTTTTGCCAGATAGCAGGACTATTTCCCTAATGGTACAAACTTAAATATTAAAGCCTATTTTGATAGGTTCGGGGTGAATGTAATGCCCCCCAACAAAACTTAATATCAAGCTTTGTTGGGGTTCGTTTCACTCATTCCAACCTACTTTAAGGAGCCAGCCTGATGAGCATAATCGACTAAAATTTGTAGAACATGCCAACCATATAAACAGATGGATCGACAGATACATCGACCGATGCTTTTATTTTTCCTAAGTTAGAATCCGTAGTGATCTCAGCTTCGGTATCAATATCAATATGGTAATACGACATGCTCAAGCCGACATTATCGGTTAAAGCAAAGTCAAAACCTGCAGTAAAAGCCAAACCTACAGAGTCGTCTAGTTCAACATCGGTATTTTCAACAGAAGTGATGCCTACGGGGCCGCCAGTCGCTAAATTTGCTAACAACTCAAATGTATCGGCATTATCTAGTGCCGATTTCGCTTTTCCATCAAAAAATGCCGTGTAATTAACCCCGACGCCAACATAAGGTTGAAATTTTTCATTCGGATCATTCAGAAAATAAGTGAGCGATAAGGTGGGTGGTAATTGCTGACTTGAGGCGATGTCAGCGCCTAGCGCATCTAAATAAATATCATGTTCAAAGGGTGTTGCTGCAAGCAATTCGAGGCCCACACGATTACTTAGCATATAGGTGAACGTCAAACCAAGCTGAGTATCTTTATCGGCATCTACGCCATTTACGCCAGTATCACCCAATGCCGGAGAATCGATTATAATGGTATGACTTGATGCATTAGGCGAAACTTGTGCTGCGCCAGCCTTTACGATGATATCTCCCTTTTGATAAGCCATTACACCTTGGCTTGCAGCCAAAGCTCCACACATAGACAAGGTTAATACAGACTGCTTAAAAATTGCTTTTGAGATAAGCATTTAATTGCCCCCTTAGGACTAATTGAACTTGCGCGCATAATAACCCTACAAATATTATGGTCAATTGACCCAGCTCAAGTTAGACATGCTAAACAGGTATAAGAGAGGTATAACCAAGCTTCTGTTTGATATATATCAATTTTTCATATTTAAAAATTGGATAAAAAATCAACAAAATTACTTTACATTAATGAATGAGTACTCTTACGGGCGAGTAAGCTATGATTACTTTATAGTGATTTTATTTATTCTTAGCCTTACTCAGGAACTCATATGAAACGCATCTTATTATTCTTAATGACCAACATCGCGATTATGGTGGTTTTGAGCATTACCCTACGCCTATTAGGTGTTGATAGCATACTCGCGAATAATGGTTCTGACCTAAATATACAAGCCCTGGTCATACTCTCAGGTGTGATTGGATTTGGCGGTGCATTTATATCGTTAGCGATTTCTAAGTGGATGGCGAAACGAATGACCGGCGCTGTTGTGATTACCAACCCAAGCACGAACATTGAAAAATGGTTAATCAATACGGTCGAAAAACAAGCCGCTATCGTCGGTATAAAAATGCCCGAAGTCGCAATTTTTCCTTCCCCACAAATGAATGCATTTGCCACGGGCGCCAGTAAAAACAATGCGTTAGTTGCAGTCTCACAAGGTTTGTTAGATAACATGGCACAGGGCGAAATTGAGGCCGTTGTTGGTCATGAAATGAGTCATGTCGCGAATGGTGACATGGTAACCCTGACACTGATTCAAGGTGTTGTGAATACCTTTGTTGTGTTCTTATCACGTATTATTGGTCATGTTGTTGACCGAGTTATTTTAAAAAATGAACGTGGCCACGGCATTGGTTATTTCGTCACGGTTATGATTGCCCAGGTGGTTCTATCTGTTCTCGCGAGTGCAATCGTTATGTATTTTTCACGAAAACGTGAGTTTATCGCCGATACTGGTGGCGCAGATTTAGCAGGTCATCAGAACATGATTAATGCCTTAAAACGTTTGGCACAAAAAGAGCCTGAAGCATTACCAGAGCAGTTAGCGGCCTTTGGTATTGATGAAAAACCTAAATCAGGTTTGTCGCAACTCTGGACATCTCACCCTCCGATTGACGCACGCATTGAAGCCTTGGAAAAGCGGGCTGCGGGTATGTCCTCTTAATTTTTCTATTATTAGATTAGAATGAAGCAGCGCTCAGTCTTTGAGCGCCCTTTACTCATATCTAGCTAACTTTAATTTATCCCGCTAATCGTTCAAAAAATAATTTCGTAAAGTCATCTGCGGGAAAAAAAGTTTCAACTTTTAACTCTTCAGCGGTCACATCTAAGGCAGTACCAAATGACGATATCATACTAAAAACTTTGAGTGTGACGCCTGCTGTCGTCATTTCCATAGGTACAATAGGCGCTAGAGGTATACACACATCCGTTATGCCTCGTACCACTTCTATACCAGACATCTCGGTCATTTCTTCAAGCAAGTCACTTAGAAAGTTATTACTTGGATCGGCAGTTACCTCTCGTTGTAGGCGAAGCAATAGCAATTTTGCCATCTCATTCCAATTTCCAATCATCGCTTGCATACCGAGAGGATGAAACGTTAGTCGGTACACATTTTTATTGCCTGATGGATCTACACGTTGCCAGACCTCTTCTGGATCACCAATTAACGCTACAAGCCGCTGTGCTGCGTCATTGGCCATCACCAAGTCCCAATTTCTATCAGCGACAATTGCGGGGTATGGTTCATGGTGCGCCAAACTCATTTCTAGTGCATGATGCACAGCATTCATCTCATCACTATTGAGATCTCTCTCCTTAAATATGGGGGCAAACCCAGCAACAATGAGTAATTGGTTTCGGTCTCTAAGTGGAATATCCAATACTTCCGCTAATGCTAGCACCATTTCTCGACTGGGTTTTGAACGCCCTGATTCCATAAAACTGATATGTCGTTGAGAGACACCGGACTCCAGCGATAAGTCTAATTGTGATAATTTTTTTAGCTTGCGCCATTTAATCATCATCGCTGCAAAAGGTGAGCGGGCCTCTATATTCAAAGGCTTCGACATGGTTGCAGTATTCATTTAGGCCTCCCGTTATTATGAATATTCAAGATTATCATGTTGACGCACTACCCTGACAATTACCTTAGAGGTAATTGTTTTAAAACACTACTTATTTGAAACTCAACGTTCATTTTATATAGGGGCAAAATAATGAACATTAAAAAAACAGCTTTATGGGTCATCTTTATCAGCTTCAGCGTATTCAGTTCGTGGGTAATGTGGAATGTGGGCTATGCGGGAATTTGGCAAGCTGGAATGGAATCGTCGGGAAGCTTTCAAATATTATTAGATTTGGTTATTTGTTGTTTAATCATTTGTAGCTGGATGAACGCTGATGCCCGATCAAGAGATATAAATCCTTACCCTTGGTTTGTGGCAGTAGTTTCAACTGGATCAATTGCAATTTTGGTATATTTGATTGTTCGGGAACACAATAAGTCAACCACCCCGAACCTACAAACTAACTGAGAAAAGGGGCTATATGCCCCTCAACTTAAGGCATTATTTTTTTAAAGCGGCTAAATATTTCTTGGGCACGTACCACCAAATAAGGTGTAGCGCTTCCCACGCCAGCATTTTGCAAGTGTCTATGTGTTTTGACTACATTATTAATAGACACCTCCTGATGTGGCAATGCATCAACAAACAAAATATGCTGACCTTTTTTAAGCGCTTCCTGAAACTGTTTAAAATTGATATTCGTGCTCTGTATACCAATAAAGCCGCCTTCCCAAGTACAAAACCCAAGTACTACAATAGAAAGAAAGATAGATGGAACCCAACCCGCAGCACTAGTTGTTAATCCCATAAAATAAGAAATTACCAAAGTTGCCATCGCACCAGCGATACCAAAAATAGCGCCAACTTCAGTTGAGTGAACAACATCTTGCTTTAAAACTGACTCAACCTCATGAAGATTGTGGTTTTGTACACCAGCATCTTGTTCGCTTAGTACATGTATTTGCGGTGCCGTTAAACCAGCCGAAGCTAATTCTTTTTCAACATTTGCTAAATCTTCGAGGTCGTCGGAAACATAATAATGTCTGATCATGACATACTCCTTTCTAGCATCGGTGCATAAATTCGTAATGCACAACATGCATAGATAAGTTTAAGTGTGTTGACTACACTCCCTATTTTCCTCCCAACTTTATTAAAAGTATAGTCACAGTTTAGTGTTATACCCTAGCCACCTCTTGACTCATATTCATCAGTATCAAAATTAAACAATCATCAACCCGCTAATAAAAAGTCTTCAACTTCCTGCGCCCAAACTTGCCAGGCTTGTTCACCGAGAATGCCACGCCTTAAGGTAAGATAAGGCATGGCAAGTTTCGTACGCTCAAGGTTGCCTAATTGCTGATACTGATATTCCATTTCCTGCATAATTACCAACGCTTTTTGATGTTGCTCCCTATGAAGACGAATCTCCTCCAGCAACACGTCCTTGTCGACTAAATGCCCGCCGTACAGTTTAACGAGCAAACTGTCGTTTACCTTTTGAGGCTTACACGCTTCATTTAGCCATACCAACAGTGCATCATGCCCCAATTCGGTCATGGTATATATTTTACGGTCTGGTTTACCTTGTTGTACCTCCTGCTGACAAATAATTAATCCGTCTTGATGCATCACCTTTAGTTGCTGATAAATTTGCTGATGGCTTGCTTGCCAAAAAAAACCCAAACGTTCCTTAAACCGTTTTAATAGGTCGTATCCACTGCCCGCTTCAGTTTCTAACAGCACCATGATTGCATGTTTTAACGACACAAAACCTCCTTTAGTTGTCTCAAAATCGAGATCAGCTCAATACTAAGCTATAAATGAGTATAGCTTAGCCGCAGCTTAGATATGCAACTACTTGCATATTAATTCACCAAGCGTTAATCTAAACCCACTAATATGCAATTTGTTGCATAAAATTTTTACTCAAAAGGTAATCACATGGCTAAAGTGAAGGTTAAAACCGGCAAACGTTTTCGCGCTAAACGTGTTGATAAACATTACGACACCATCGTGATTGGTTCTGGCATCGGCGGTTTGGCCAATGCTGCTTTTCTTTCACTATTAGGTAAAAAAGTGTGTGTGTTAGAGCAGCATTATACTGCCGGCGGATATACTCACTCTTACGAACGAGAAGGTTATGAATGGGATGTGGGTGTTCATTACGTTGGTGAGGTTCATAAGCCTTCAACTTTACGTCGCGTTTTTGATGTAATTAGTGAGGGCAGGTTAAAATGGGCAGCGATGGAGGATGAATACGATAAGGTAATCATTGGAAAAAAAGAATATCGCTTTATTGCCGGCCGTGAAAACTTCGCGAACATGCTTAAAGAACACTTTCCTGATGAAAGCCAAGTCATCGATGATTACATTCAACTTATTCGAGATGTGAGCCGTTACACACCTAAATTTTTTGCCGGTCAAGGTATGCCTCGCTTACTAGGTGGACTATATAATAAAGTTAGGCCACTTTTAGTACCTAAGGTATTTTTTCAAACAACACGCGAAGTGCTTGAAGAAATGACCTCAAACCAAGAATTAATTTCAGTACTAACGGGCCAATGGGGCAATTACGGGCAAGCGCCTGTTGATGCCGCTTTCTTGATGCACGCCCTGATTGCGAAGCACTACTTAGCCGGCGGCGCTTATCCGGTGGGTGGTTCATCAGAAATCGCACGTTCAATCATTCCCACCATCCAAAAAAGTGGTGGTGAAGTTTTCACTTACGCAAATGTTGAAGAAATACTGATCAAAAACAATAAAGCATACGGTGTACGTATGGCCGATGATACTGAAATCACGGCTGATAATATTGTCAGTAACGCTGGTTTTTATAACACCGTAAAAAAACTATTACCAAACGATGTACAAAACCGTTTAGGTGTTGATAAATGGTGTGAGCAAGTACAGCGCTCGAGTGGCCATTTTTGTATTTATGCTGGTTTTAAAGGAACAGCTGAAGAATTAGGTTTATCGACAACTAATTTATGGATTTATCCTAATGGTGAGCACGATAAAAATTTAAAAAAATACAAAGCGGACCATGACGAAGAATTCCCCTTGGTTTATATTTCTTTTCCCTCAGCTAAAGACCCCGAATGGAATAAACGTTACCCAGGTAAATCAACGGTTGAAGTGGTTACCCCTGCCAATATGGACTGGTTTAAAAAATGGGAAGGAAGCCAATGGCAAAAACGCGGCGAAGACTATGATGCTTTCAAAGCTAAGTTTGCTGAACGCTTGATGGAAAAACTATTTGAGCGTCATCCTCAATTACGTGACAAGCTTGATTATTTTGAGCTCTCGACACCACTATCTACTAACTGGTATCAGAAGAACAGCGCTGGAGAAATGTTAGCCCTAGATCACTTTGTTGATCGCTTCAAGAAACCATTCTTACACCCAGACACACCGGTTAAAAACCTCTACATGACGGGGTCTGACGTCATGACTGCCGGTGTAGGTGGTGCGCTCATGGCAGGAATGATGACTAGCTGTGTTATGCAAGGCAGAAAAGCCGGTGCTGTGGTTAAGTTATTGAAAGCATATCAAGAACCCAACCAAGACGATAAAGATTATACAAAAATTGAGCTACCCGCTTAAACCTAGCAGCTTACACGCTATCGTCCCAAACCTCTTTCATTCTTTGAAAGAGGTTTGATTAAGCTGGCGCTTCCCGGGGTATATTATTTCCAAGGTACATCGGCACCCAGTTTTTCAGAAATACCCATCGCCGACTGCACGGCGCTTTCAAGTAAAGGAATTCCCGGCATAGCATACGAACCGCAGTACCAAATTTTTCGATCCCTTTGTTGATGTAATCGATTCAGTGATTTAATGGCGGCCAGACTCTTCAAATTGACAGTCGGACGCTCAAAATGAGAGCGACCGAGAACCATTTTCTCATTCGGAGCAATCGTAGGGTTCCAAGTCTGAAATAGTGGTGCACTATTATTTAAAGTGGGATAAATTTTGTTTAACCAAATACTAGCCATAGGCTTATCTTGTTGTTTATCAACCAAGAAATTGACTGGTGCTCTGTCCTTGTCTGCACTTGGGATCAAGTTGATATCACCATGCACAACGACTTCACTACGTTCATAAGGTATTTTATTCAGCAGTTCACTCGCATGATCTTCATCCTCTGAAATAAGGTTCACGGCTTGATTTGCCTGTACAGCAATAATCACATGATCAAACTGGTGCACTTTACCATCGCGTTCAAAAATTTGAACACCCGCTTTGTTCTTACTAATTTTTTCTACTTCGGCACGACACTTGATAGTCTGGCAGTGCTGCAACATTTTATGAATCGCATCTTCTGCCCCATGCTTCGCTCGCCAAATGCCATTAAACAACATGCCATCAGCTAAAAAATCGATAATAATTTCTGCGGGATATTGCCTAACGGCATCATAAGAACAAGTACATATCGCCGCAAAGGAGGGTAAAATCACCTCATCAATAAAAGCACTCGAATAATGGTTCGAGCGTAGATATTGTTCGATCGTAAAACCTTCAACTTTGCCTTTTGTACAATCCCGTTTTGCAAAAATCAAAAAACGAGCAGTATCTTTCACAATCGTCAGAGTCTTTAAATTGAGGTCTTTAACATTTCCCAAAAAAGGCAACGCTCGCTTACCGACATTAAAATATTGATAGCCAAAGTAAGTGTTTTTATTTCCTTCGGAAGAGTAAGAGGCTGAGTGATCGGTACGTTGTATTTCTACCCCCATCTCGGCATATAACGCGACCAAATTTTTATAGTAGCAAGTATTAAATGCCCTTAAAGGCACATCAATTCTTTCTTCTATTTCTCCCTCTTTATGTGTGAGATTAAATGCCCCCATACCTGGCCGGTCATGGCGTTCAAATAACGTGACATCGTGATGCCTTCCGAGTAACCAAGCAGCACTTAAACCGGCAATACCACTGCCGACAATCGCTATTTTATTTCTTACACCACTCATTCCATTTCCTTAATATGTCTATAGAGTAAAATATTATGTATTTAACCAGTATGAATTTAGATCGTTGCTTAAGAAGAAGCCGAGTGAGTTAAATTAAAACAAAGTATTGCGTTATCAATGACCGAGTTCAGATCAGTCATTGTTTTACCAGCGCGTGCCATAGAAGCCGTTCCATGTAGAATAGCCACAAGAAAAATCGCTTTTTCTGCTGCGCATTCATTCAATTTTAAGACTTTCGCTTCAGAGTCCTGTTGTAAAAATTCAGTTAACATTGACACCGCATATCCCCCCGCTTCATCAATCAAGGCGCGCGCATTATTAGGCATACAATCTGCTGCTGCTTCTGCCACGCACAATGAGATATAACACCCTTTTGGGCTCGTTGCATCGCACTGAGCAGACACCACAGACTTTAGATAATTTTTAACTCGGGTTGTTAAATCAATACCCGGTGCAGATAAATGATCGGCATGTGGTTTGGCGTGGTGGTCGATATAATATTTCGTGGCTTCAACAAACAATTTTTCTTTGTTTCCAAAGGTTGAATACATACTCGGCTTATTAATTCCCATTCCTTCGGTAAGGTCCGTTAATGACGCCCCTAAATAGCCTTTATTCCAAAAAATTTTCATCGCTGCATCCAATGCATCCTGCTTATCAAATTCTCGCTTTCTGCCACCGGCCATAACGTCACCTTCTATCTCTTTTCGATAATGCTTCTAAAACACTTGACAAAATTATACCGATCAGTACAATTTATTTCAATCATACCGATCAGTACAAATATATTTATGGATTTATAGCGGTCTGATGCTGCAACTTCCTTATCATTAATGAACGAAAATAGTTTGGAGAAATACATGAGCATATCAATTGAAAATAAAATCGCCCTAGTCACTGGTGCTAACCGAGGAATTGGTAAAGCAATTGTCGAGTCTTTTTTAAAACACGGTGCTAAAAAAGTTTATTTAGCGGTTAGAAATCCTGAGTCCACGACTGAGTTAGCCCAACAATATGGTGACAGAGTAGTGACCTTACAGGTCGATATCGCCGACGCCGAATCTATCAAAGCACTTGCAAAGCACGCTAAAGATGTTGACGTTGTGGTCAATAATGCAGGTGTATTGGAAATTGCAGACACCTTAAGCAGTAATGTTGAAGCAGCATTTACGCAAGAACTAAACATTAATGTATTCGGATTAATTCGTATCGCACAAGCCTTCGTTCCTATCCTTGAAGCTAATGGTGGCGGTGCTTTCGTGCAATTAAATTCCGTTGCTTCGATCAAGAATTTCACAGGGTTCAGTACGTATTCCGCATCAAAAGCCGCGGCATACTCGCTTACCCAAAATTTACGTGATGAACTCGCTCCGAAAGGAATTGATGTACTGAGTGTTCACCCTGGCCCTATCGCGACGGATATGGGCGATAAAGCAGGTTTTGAAGTTGCAGACCCGACCAGTTCGGTTTCTGAAGGTATTGTGACATCGCTGAAAGCCGGTGATTTTCACTTATTTCCTGACAGTGTCGCCAAACAATTTGAAGGTGCTTACCAAGGGTATGCCGATGCAATTATAAACGCTGATTTATCTGAATAAGGCCTTGCTCTAAACATAGATAACAACCGACCGTTAGTGGAATTACCACTAATGGTTTCACTAACTTTTCACATATGAATTTGTTATTCTATGAGGAGGTTCACTGCATCTTTTTCTCTTTGAAGGTACTCGGTCATTGCTTCAACAGCAATCGCTTTACTAAACAAAAACCCTTGTGCTACAGGGCAATCTCTCGCCTTTAAAAAAAGAAGCTGCTCTTCATTTTCAACGCCCTCCGCAATAACAACTAACTCTAAAGCATCGCCCAATGCGATCACTGCTTCAGCAATAACCATATTATCTTCGTCCCCAGGAATATCAATGATGAAAGATCGGTCTATCTTCAGACGATGAATGGGAAGCTTTTTTAAATAGCTTAATGAAGAATACCCTGTTCCGAAGTCATCAATTGCGAGCAAAATCCCCATTGATCGTAGCGCTTTCAATTGCTGAATTGCCCGTTCGGTATCTTGCATAATAGAACCTTCAGTTACCTCTAGCTCAAGGTTTTCAGAAGGTAATTGACTTGATATCAACGCCTCAGATACCTCCTTACAAAACCCGGCTTTCATTATTTGAAGGCCCGATATATTGACAGATATCCTGCCAAAGTTAAGCCCCGCATCCAACCAAGCTTTCCCTTGCCGGCAAGCCTCTAAAAGCACCCAAGAGCCTATATCGTGAATCAAACCGTTTGTTTCTGCGATAGGAATAAAAATTGAGGGAGAAATAAAGCCTAATTCAGGGTGGTTCCAGCGTAGTAAAGCTTCCATTCCAATCACGCGCCCATGTTCGATATTTATTTGAGGTTGGTACTCTAAATAAAATTCATTTTTGCTTAGTGCTCCTCTTAAAGCGGTCTCCAAAAAAACTTGATCGTATGCATTTTTAGTCAGCTGATAATTATAAAACTTAAAAGAGTTCCTTCCCTCATCCTTTGCATGATACATCGCTGCATCTGCATTTTTAATCAACACAGATGACTCTTCTCCATCTGTGGGATAGAGACTAATACCTATACTAGCGGTAATCATTATTTCATATCCATTGAGAAGGAAAGGCTCATCAAAAATAGAAATAATCTTCTCTATAGCGATTTCAGCACCTTTAATTTGATTAATTTCTTCTATAAGAATAATGAACTCATCACCACCAATACGTGCGACTGTATCTACTTTACGTAACCTTTTTTTAAACCGATCTGCAAGCGTCTTTAATAGTTCGTCGCCTACTGGATGACCTAAGCAATCATTAATATTTTTAAACTTATCCAAATCCATAAAAACAACCGCGACACCTTCATTATTTCGTTTGGCGTGCTTTAAAGACTGTCCAAGCAGAACATCAAACAATAAACGATTGGGAAGCCCCGTTAGCGCATCATGATGAGCAAGGTAATTTAGTTCCTTTGAACGCGTATCTGCTTCTAGTTTCAACAAATCGCGTGCAGTCGTCGTTTCCATTAATTGCTTAGTCATATGATTAAAGTCTAAAGAGAGCTGGCTTATTTCATCCGCTCCTTTAATTTCAACACGTGTACCCAACTTACCTTTAGCAACTTGTTTCATTGCTGACGTTAATCGTGTAATCGACTCGCTGATATATGCACCTAAGTGAAGAGCAAATATTGTCATCACTACCGCCAAACTAAATAAAAGTACGACAATACCTACGGTGACCCCATTAATTGTTTTGTTAATATCATCTTGAGCAATTAATGTGAGTCGGTGGCTATTTTCAACAATAGCGTCCATTTGAACATATAGCCTTTCAGCCAAATGTCTTCGAAGCTCCTGTTTTTGTTTTATGGTGTCTGGCTCAATATCAATGAGATAAGCAAATAATACGGATAAACTTTCAGAAGATGCCTGTATGTTTTTTGTGAGTATTTTCTGTTCGATAGTAAGTAAGGGGTAGTTTAATAATATGAGGCTCAATTTAGCTTGTGCATTATTCCATTGAGTCCGGTCAATAACCCGGTTAAAAGATAAAATACCGCGTAACCCAGTTTCCAACTCATTCACCACTTCTACTATCTCATGGCCAAAATGCGCGCGCTTCGATGAAGTAGTAATTGTGATGTTAGCCCAGTAAACGGCAACGCTCACAATCAATGCCATCGCAATCGACGTAGTCGAAATAACAAATAATCTGTTGCGAAGGTTCACGACAACTAAACTCCTTTAGTCGCTAGTACGCTGATTAGAACGAAACAGAATGTGGACTAACTGCCTTTAAAGGTTCCGAGTTCATGAGTTTTCGATAATCCGGTATTATTTGCTTGTCGGTAAGGCCCCGACTAACCGCCCATCTAGCTTCATTTTCTAATGAAAGTATTAACGAGCGACTTAACGAAACATCATACAAGTAGTCGTCCCAAATCCAATTAATAAATGATTGATCAAGGCCAAGTCGATCTTTTATTAATTGCTGCGCATTCGCTTCGTTTGCATTGATATATTCAACCGCTTGCTTTAGAGCGGTGATTACTTTCACTGTTGTTTTCGGATTACTAGCGGTGGTTTGCTGTTTAGCCAATAGATTAAAAGTAAGTTCGTATAAATTACTTGAAGAAAGTACAACCGCCTCACCCCCGAGCTGTTTGATGGCTTTATAAGCAAAGGGTTCCCATACTACAATGGCATCAACTTCGTTACGCTCAAGCGCTGAAGGCATTTCGTTGGCAGGTAAGTCAACAAGTACAACGCTTGAAAATTCAATCCCGTCAATGGCCAAAAACATATCCAAGAAATATTCACTGGCACTGCCTTTAATAATAGCGACTTTCTTTCCCTTCAAATCTTTTGCACTAAGAATCTCTTTTGACGACGTGGTTAGCACTTTAACGTCATGACCTGACTGGACGAAGGTCGCTAAGTTTTCAAAATCATTTTGCTTAAAACCATTAAACATGATGACTGAGTCTGAGCTCGTTGCAAAATCAGTCGTGCCATCAATCATTAGCTGAAAGCACAGGTTACCGCCGTTTTTTTCAATAAGCTCAACATTCAGGCCTGCTGATGAAAAATACCCTAGTGAGTCCGCAATATAGATAGGTGCCGATAATGGCGTGCGTGACACCGCGATACTAATGTTTGAGGCTTCCTTGAGTAATGAGCTCTTCATCACCCAAAACACTGCAACCAAGATCAAAAGAGTAATTACCGAGGTACTAGGTTTCAATTGACGCATTTTAAATACTCAATAAATAAACAAACAAATTATTTGATAGAGAATTTTTTAAACTATAAACCAAAAGTAGTTAAATATAATTAATAGTCAAGTTCTCCAATTCATATCGCGCAGCACCTATCGAATGATTGAGTCTAGCCGAAACCGTAATTTAGACATTTATAACTTCGGTAAATATCTAATAGAAGAAATTGATGAGTTTATTTAATATTGAGAGGACATTCGTTTTTTGGCGTCACGCATATAATAGAAGACACATTTATTAGTATCTCTACTTTTATAAAACATTTAGGACAAGCTCACGGGACCAAGCCCGCCGATATTCATCTTGAATGGCAACGTCAAATCGCGTTCAGTATTTCCAGATCCTGAGCCATTACACTTACATCAGGCTTGGTATAAATAACAATACCCGTTAGTTTTGGATGCATAAGATAAATGTAATTGCTATGCATTAAATCTAATGGTTCACCGGTGTCTACAAGGGTCTGTTTCAAGTCAGCCATCGCTAAGTCCAGCTCACTTTTATCACCAATGCGTAAGCCAATAAAAGAGGGGTTAATTGAGGACAAATAGGCGTTAAGTATTGGCGTTTTATCATGTTCAGGGTCTACCGTCAGTAAGGCATAATCCGCCTGAGCGCCTAGTTTTTTCGCTAATTTTTGATAAATAACCATGGTCATAGGACACGAGTGCGGACAGCGTGTAAAACCTGCAGTCAAGTAAACGGGACGATCAGATAACTGCGCCCAAGAAGCTTTATTGCCCTGATGATCCTCCATGGCATAATCGCCAATCATGAACGGTGTTTGATAACCAGAAATATCAGGTTTACGTTCTTGTTTAGGTAAATTAGGCACAAATAACACGTACCCCAGCGCAATAACTCCTATGAGTATTGCACTACCCAGAGTCAGCCGTAAACCACGATTTTCCATCGTCTTTCCCTTTTTATATTATTTTTATAATCACTGTAGGAAACTTAAATCCGATTAATCAGTTCACATTCGTAGCAACACCTTTAACACTTCATAGCGAGGAGCAAGCAAAACGAACGTTGCTGCTCACTAGATACCAATTGTGCTTAAATTTGTTTATGCTCTTATTAATGATCGATAGATGTAAAGATCTTTAAGCCTGACGCTGTATTGACTAAGTTATATGACTCACGCCAAGTAGTAATCACTTTGTCTTCAGCCCCCATCATGCTCCAAGTCACCGTCGCAAAATAGTTACTTTTCCCAACCTGTTGGCACTCAAAGTCGTTATATTTACAGAAAAGAACGCCTTGCGATAAATGTCTATCCAGCAGCCCCTGAAAATAAGCTTCTATCTCAACGGAATCATTGCTCTGCCAAAATTCGCCATCAGAAGTCACCGCGGTATAGGGTGCCGTATAACGATTAGCAATAATACTTCCATCGAAAGACGGGAAGTCCTCAACAAAACGATCAAAGAAATCTTTTACATTATCAGCCATTATCTCAACTCTTAGTTAATCTTAGATAGTCAAAATACAACAGAGATTTACGTCAATCAAGATAATTTATAACAATTGCCATTCGCTTAATTAGTTTCGAGACTTAGGCTATAGAATAGATAATATAATTTTCTGCGATTCAGCATTGCTTCGGCACTAATTTTCAATAATATACCAAGCGCTTGCTTGGTATTAAAATATTACCCATACTCTAACCACCCTATTAAAACCTACACTCAATTCATTTAACTTAATAATAACAACAGGTAATCACACAATGACAAATGACATTAACTACTTCAATGAAACACACCAGCATGTCAGAAATAGCATTGAAAAATTTGTTGCACACGAAATCACTCCCTTTATTAATGAATGGGAAGAGGCGTGTGAATTTCCTAGAGAAATTTATACTCAAGCGGGTAAATTAGGTTTCTTAGGAATTGGGTACCCAGAAGTATTTGGCGGTACAGGTGAAGGTGATATTTTCATGAAAATTGCCGCCAGTGAAGCGATGATGAAAAGCACATCTGGAGGATTAGTGGCAAGTTTAGGCTCTATTGATATTGGATTACCTCCTGTGGTGCTCTGGGGCTCCGATGAGCTTAAAGAAAAGGTTATTCCTGCGGCGATTCGAGGCGAAAAAATATGCGCACTCGCGATCACTGAACCCAATGCAGGCTCCGACGTTGCTAATATTCGTACGCGCGCGGTCAAAGAAGACAATCATTATCGCGTTAACGGCAGTAAGATGTTTATCACTAGCGGCGTTCGAGCAGACTATTACACCGTAGCCGTTCGAACAGGTAGCGATGGTTACGAAGGAATAAGTTTACTGCTTATAGAAAAAGGAACGCCCGGTTTTACCGTTGGCCGTAAACTTAAGAAAATGGGTTGGCATGCCAGTGATACAGCTGAGTTATTCTTTGAAGATTGCTTAGTCCCAGCCAGCCACTTGATTGGCCAAGAGAATGGCGGCTTCCTTTGCATTATGACTAACTTTATGAAGGAACGATTGTTTTTGTGTGTTATGGCCTATATGACAGCACAGCTGGCCTTAGATGAAGCCTTAAACTATGTTAAGCAACGAGAAGCTTTCGGTCGCCCTATCGGGAAATTTCAAGTTATTCGTCACAAATTAGTTGATATGGCTACTGAAGTAGAAATAGCCAGAGAATTTACCTACCGTGTTGCGGCCAAGATGCAAGCCAATCAAACCCCAATCAAAGAAATGGCGATGGCTAAAAATTTTGCTACCGACGTCGCCGAAAGAACAACTAGAGAAGCTGTTCAAATTTTTGGTGGCATGGGCTATATGCAGGAATCTGTTGTTGAACGTTTATATCGCGATGCAAAAATTCTTTCTATTGGCGGCGGGACAACCGAAGTCATGAAAGAGATGATTGCCAAACAAATGAAGCTTTAATCATTACACGTTACTTAAATCTGTTCTAGCGTAAATACAACAATGGCATTGCTATAAAATGGCGAATAAAAAGTGTATTTATACAGTTCTAGCCTTTCATTTCTGGCTATAATATATACCTTGATCGGTTGCCCTTATGGCAACCGTCTATTATAAATACACCCTTTAAATTTTGGTGCAATAATGCGTAATACTGCAGCGGTTGATGAAAGTGATTTTCTACTGAAATCTGCTGAAATTATAGATGCTGGAAAGTTTCTTTATCGACAAGGCTGGTCTCCGGCGACGAGTAGTAATTATTCTTCACGCCTCGGTGTTCACCATATTGCCATAACGGCTTCAGGCAAACATAAAGGTACGCTCACAAACAACGACATCATGATCATTGATCTTCATGGACGGTCATATAACAGCACTCTAAAGCCCTCTGCTGAAACCTTATTACACACGTCTGTTTATGCAATTTTTCCAAACGTTGGAAGCGTTTTACATACCCACTCTGTCGGAGCAACGGTATTAAGTCGATATTTGAAGGGTAAAGCATCATTAGTTTTAAAAGGGTATGAATTGCAAAAAGCAATTTCAGGCCAAGTCACACATGAAACAGCACTAGTCATTCCAATTTTTGAAAACACTCAGGACATCGCTTCACTCGCAAAAAAGGCAACGAGCTATTTTGAGCAAAACAAGCAAGTACCTGCCTACATTATTCGCGGTCACGGTTTATATACCTGGGGAGAAGATATGAAAGAATGCTTACGCCATATTGAAGCACTAGAATTCTTGATTCAGTGCGAAATTGAACAAATAAAAATGACCAAAGGATAAATCGATGAGCACCTTAAGCATCTACGATGAAAAAAACGCCAATAGCTCAGAACAAACTACTGAAGACTATGCAGCAATCTCTAACATTTTACATGATGCAGGCATTTGTTTTGAGCGCTGGCCAGTACGTGAGTTAGCACCAACAGCATCAAATGAAGATATTTTGGCCGCCTATTCACCTGAAATTAAACACTTTTGTGAAGAAGAATGTAATTTTTCAACGTCAGATGTCGTCTGCCTAACACCCGACCATCCAGATAAAGAGCTTCTTCGTCAAAAATTCTTAAACGAACATACTCACAATGAAGATGAAGTTCGATTTTTTGTTGCTGGCCAAGGTGTATTTTACCTTCACATAGACAGCAAAATTTATGTATTATTGTGCCAAGCAGGCGATTTAATTAGTGTACCCGATGGCACGAAGCATTGGTTTGATATGGGCCCTAGCCCTAGTTTTACTTGTATTCGTCTATTTTCAAATCCTAAAGGTTGGGTTGCAGAGTTTACCGGCGACACCATCTCCGACAACCTACCTCGCTTTGAAAAAATAGTCCCTACAAACGACCAATAAGGCCCCAAAATGATATCAATGATCGTTACAGACATAGAAGGCACTACCAGTTCAATTAGTTTTGTTCATGAAGTGCTTTTCCCCTATGCTAGCGCTCACTTAGAGTCATTTGTTTTACATAACCAAAACTCCCCAGACGTCCGCACACAGTTAGATGAAGCAGCTCGCATTGCTGGCCTAGCTTTATCTGATACCGATACCATTATTAAACAGTTATTACAATGGATTGCTGACGACAAAAAAATAACGCCTTTAAAAGCAATTCAAGGCATGATTTGGCAGCAAGGCTATAAAAATGGCGATTTTAAAGGTCATATCTACGAAGATGCTTATCTGGCACTAAGGCATTGGGAAAGTTCAGGGATTAAGTTACATGTATATTCGTCTGGTTCTGTCACGGCTCAAAAGCTACTGTTCGGCCACACAGACTTTGGTAATTTAAATACTTTATTTAGCGATAACTTTGATACGTTAATCGGAGGCAAAAAGGAAACGAGCTCGTACAGAAAGATCATAGAGCAACTCAAGGTTGCTGCGCACAACATACTGTTTCTTTCAGATACTGTTGAAGAACTTGATGCTGCCAAAGAAGCTGGCATGCAAACTTACTGGCTGGTGAGAGCGGGCGATTTGCCCACTAAACCACACCATAGGATTGCACAATCTTTTAGTGACATAGCATTAGATTAATCTGAAGATTTCCTCAGAATTATTTATGCGGTCTTATTGACAGAACTTTACCTACAAGCTCTTTGATCATTAATATTCAGACTAAAACATCTCCAATTCACCGGTCTCAATCAACTCATCAACGGTTTGCTCACTTAACTCAAAATTCTCGGGTGACCAATCAAGGTTAAAAATCAATTTTTGGGTAATCACTAGCGGCTCAAGCACACCATTAATGTCTACAATACGATACCGGTAACATAATTGAGGTTTGGACGTTCCAAAAGAAATATAACGATTACCAGGAATTATAAAAATAGGTACTTGCGTGCGATTTGCTTCAGCCCCAAGCTCGTTACCATACCCCATAAACTCGCGCCTGATAGATCCCCATATTTCATTGGTTAAATTACTAATGACAGTATTAGAGTCATGATCATTAATCTCGTTGGCAGTAACCCCTGCTTTATTTGCACGAATATAGTCTACGACATTCCCCTTACTAGCTTGCAGCATCATATAACCACGACACCACTTACTTTCTATTGCAATCAAGCTATTGAGGTCTTCCATCAACTTATCACGAACAAGAAACGGTGTTTCCCCCTGCACTTCAATATCAGTAAAACCACTTTTAACACATGCTTCTGAAACCGCCTGAATACCATAGACTAAATCTGGGGGATAAAAGGCATCAAAAAGTTGTTCATGCACTAAAGCTTTAAGTGACTCTAAGTTTGATAGGCAATATGCACCCGTAAAAATCTCTTGGTACTTTTCAGAAATCCCCCCTAGGTCACTAGAATCATAACGACGCAAAAAAATAGGTAAATCAGGTCGACTGATATGTATTTGATACGATAATTCAAATGAATCAATACTACTTGAAATCGCCTCTTCAGAAATAAGTACGGCACCAAAATATATATTACTTTTCAGTACCTCATTCACGCTATCCGTTGATGCTCTAAAACCAACCAACTGGTTTTCCTGACAAAAAACCTTCAGTACGCCATAAGCCTCTTCATTTCCGTCAAGCACAAGTACATTACTAATAAGTTCCAAAGACTGATCCATGTGACTTCCCACAGCTATATTTTTATTATTTTCTACACATGACATAAATGAATTGCCTCCAATGCGCGTCATAAGTCCTAAACATTATAGTTAGCCAAAAAGAACTTACAATCTATTGAGCACTAGATTTAGGTCTAAAATCTGTTCTTATTTTGCAACAACCAACAGATTCAAAAAATAAAAGTGTTCATTCTCTGCTCCAGTGATGTCTTCAAACGCTTATCTCTAGCCTTTTTATTCCCTTTAAAAGTAAGCCTAATACTTATTATTCTTTAACCTTTTAACAAAGCAATAATATGTGAACTTTTGTAAAAACGGTTGGCTTTTTAGACAATTCTGACACTACACTTAGCTGGTCATCTCATGAAATAGCAGTTAATTAGGGGTTGAGTTATGAGCGTACGAACAGGTGAAACTAATAAGCGTTGGTTCAGAAACGAGCGATTCTCACATGTTAATGATGAATGGTTCTTCTCTACTAGAGAATTTACCGAAGAAGGACCATTCTTTTCCAAGCAAGATGCCGAAATGGAGCTGCTCTTATATATCCGCCATGCAAATGACTCTCTATATAAAAACACTGCCTAGATCTTCTCGTTTGCGGTTATGAGCGCCGCTATTGAATAACATCAATTCTATATCATTCTATCAATTATTAAGTACCGTACTTAATAATTGAAGCAGGTAGAACTATGCCTAAAAGCTGAATTTAAAGTTTTTTATCCATCCTGCTTGACCACTATTTGTCAAGCTATTAGATTATCCCCCTAACTCGAACCTTTTGTGTGTCTATCTCGGGCATCCAGCTATCACTCATATTAAAGTTATTAGAGCACATTCATGAAATATATCGATACGCCTAATTTTGGCGGACCTGAAGTACTTACCTTAGCCGAAGGTCAAATTCCAGACATTGCAGCGCATGAAGTTCTAATTCAGGTTGCTGCCGCAGGCGTAAACCGACCTGATATTATCCAGCGCTCAGGCAACTATCCAGCCCCAAAAGGTGCATCCCCAATACTCGGTCTAGAAGTCGCTGGTGAAGTGAAGGCTGTAGGCAACGAAGTAAGCACCTGGAAAGTTGGGGATCGTGTATGTGCATTAACTAATGGTGGTGGTTATGCAGAGTTTGTTGCCGTGCCTGAAGGTCAGTGTTTACCGATCCCTGACGGCTTATCAATGGTTGAAGCCGCAGCACTACCTGAAACAGCCTTTACCGTTTGGTCTAACGTCTTTGATCGGGCAAAACTTGAAACAGGAGATAGTTTTCTCGTACATGGAGGCTCAAGCGGCATCGGTACCACTGCAATCCAATTTGCAAAAGTAATGGGCGCAACAGTTTTCACGACAGTAGGCAGTGTAGATAAATGTAATGCCTGCCTCGCTCTGGGTGCTGAAATAGCACTCAATTACCACGAAGCCGATTTTCTAGAGGAACTTAAAGAAGCAACTGATGGAAAAGGCGTTGATGTTATCCTCGATATGGTGGGAGGTGATTACATTCAAAAGAACTTGAAACTCGCATCAGTGGAAGGCCGAATCATTAACATCGCATATCTTCAAGGCCCTGTCGCAAAAGTGAATTTTTTACCTGTAATGCTTAAACGCTTAACCGTGAGTGGCTCCACCCTTCGCCCTCAATCATCAGAAGTGAAAGCACAAATTGCACAACAATTACTTAAAAATATATGGCCCTTTTACGCTAACAAATCCATAAAGCCGGTTATTGCTGAGGTTTTCCCGTTAGACAAGACATCTGATGCCCATCGTTTGATGGAGAGTAACCAACATATAGGTAAAATAGTATTGGATCTAGGCTTATAAAACGATGAAAACATCAACGAATAACGGCGACAAAAAACCTACTAAACCAATAAATATTCCTGAATATTTTAATATTGGGAACGCTTGCACAGAGCCCTGTGTACCCGAATTTTCAATGAGCCAAACCGCCGTTATTGTTGATCAGTCACACCAGCGTACACAAACGCTTAATTATACCGAGCTTTATGAGCAGTCCAATCGCTTCGCTCATGCAATCAGCCATTTGGGTTTAGAAAAAGCAGATAGAGTCATGTTATGGCTGCCGAACTGCATTGAGTTTCCAATTACCTTTTTTGGTACCTTAAAACTTGGCGCTATAGCGGTACCCACCTCTACCTTACTAACAGGCGAAGAGCTAGACTATCTGCTAACAGATTCAGGGTCTCGAATTTTAGTGACAACTCAGCATCTATGGCAGCGACTTGTATCATTCCGACCTAAGCTCTCCACCTTAGAGCATGTTATTCTAATTGATGATTTAAAGCCGAACGAAGCTCCTCCTTCGGAAACACCTGACCTAAGTATTCAAACACTAAACTTCAAAGACCTTCTAGCACAGGGATCAACAAGCGCAGTTGACGCTCAAACTAAAGCTAACGACCCCGCCTACTTAGTTTACACCTCAGGTACTACAGGATACCCAAAAGGCGTACTTCATGCCCACAGAGCCTTACTCGGCAGAACACCTTCGGCTAAGTATTGGTTTAACTATGAAAAGAACGACCGAATTTTACATTCAGGTAAATTTAATTGGACCTACGTTTTAGGCACAGCCCTCATGGACCCGTTATTTTTAGGTAAAACGGTTATCGTTTATGAGGGTGATAACAATGCCGACACATGGCCAAAGCTCATTTCAAAACACGAGTGCACTATTTTTATTGGTGTACCGACCATTTATCGACAAATAGTACAAAAGACAGCATTCACCGCGAGCGACACTCCAAGCCTAAAGCATTGTATGTGTGCGGGAGAGCACTTATCAGATGAAATGCTAAATGCTTGGAAACAACGCTTTAAGCTCGACATATATGAAGCAATAGGCATGTCGGAATGCTCTTACTATTTATCACAACATATAGGCCGTGCTATTCGTGCTGGGTCTGCAGGTTTCCCACAACCAGGCCATCACGTTGAATTATTAGACAATAATATGCAGCCTGTTGAAGACGAACAAGAAGGGATGTTATGTATTGGCTTAGATGACCCTGGTTTATTTATCAAATACTGGAAATTACCCACGGTCACGCAAGCGTCTAGACAAAGCAATTATTTTTTAACGGGAGATTATGCTCGACGGGATAAAGACGGCTACTTCTGGTTTTTAGGGAGAAAAGACGACATTATCAACAGCTTTGGTTTTCGAATTTCACCACACGAAATAGAACGTGTCATTAAAACCCACCCTCAAATAGCTGATTGCGTAGCGCTAGAAGAGACGATAGAAACAGACAAAAACTTAGTAATCATTTGTGTCATAACTAAAGATAACCAAGTAATTGAAGCCTCTCAGCTCATTACTTTTTCTGCCCAGCATTTAGCCGTCTATAAAGTTCCCAAAAAAGTTTATGTTGTGAAAAATTTCCCACGCACGGCCAATGGAAAGATTATCAGAAAACAATTATTAACCGAGATCAAAAAATAACGCCCCTCCTACCCTGCAATAAAACAGTGTAATTGATAACAGTTTTCCCGTAATTCCTTGACTGCTGCACACGCCTTAAAAAGTACAACATTTTCAATCACTTATAACTAACACTAAAAAAAATACACAAATAGATGTTTTTTTCTTCTCTTTCTACTAGAAAAAAAGACATCAAATTAAAGGCAAATATCATCCTTAAAAATTAGTGCATATACTCTAATTAAACAAAATAAAGTGACCCACCTCACACCACAAATACTTTTATTAAAAAACCGCCTCTAATTGTTAAAATTCTATACACCATCAACAAACATCGGCCTATAATTTACTACTACTTTAAATTTATAAACCTTCTCATTAATACGTATGGATAAGCATTAATGTTTAGAAGAATAACTAACAGCCAACACTAAATAAGCAGGTAAGCGATGAAAAACACACAAAATTCAATAGTGAAAGAAAACCTTTCCAGAAAACACATTCTAATTACTGGCTGCACAGGTTTTTTAGGCAAAGTTTTACTCGAGAAGATTATTCGATCTATCCCGGATGTTGCTAGTATTAGCATTTTACTCAGAGCCAACGCTAAACATAATAGTGCACAAGCACGTTTTGAGAGCGAAGTGCTTAGCTCTTCGATTTTTGATCACCTTAAAGAAACCGACTTAGAAGCCTTCAATAATTTTTGCGCGACCAAACTAAACATCATTGGTGGCGAATTAACTCAAAAGCAATTTGGCTTAGATGACGAGAGCTTTGCATCACTCTCCAATAATATCGATGTCATTGTCAATTCAGCAGCCAGTGTGAACTTTAGAGAAGCGCTCGATAAAGCATTAAAAATTAACACCCTCTGTCTGCACAATATTATTGAACTTTCAAAGCTAGGGGGAGACATTCCAGTCGTACAAGTCTCTACCTGTTATGTTAATGGGTTTAATAAAGGTGATATCTACGAGGACACTTCAGCACCATCAGGCCGAGATTACTCCCGAAAAAATCGAATCCCCCGAAATGAAAAAGGTCTTTACCAAGTCGAGCCGCTAATTTCGAGACTAAAAGATAAAATTTCTAGTACACGCTT
>Ga0209184_1000525_pt1 | contig 38933 bp, 31 predicted proteins | sample EN8Hudsemesocosm_2_FD_184627 | JGI IMG/M metagenome (GOLD analysis project Ga0209184, IMG submission 184627) | Methane-oxidizing microbial communities from mesocosms in the Hudson Canyon - EN8C Hudson Canyon (SPAdes) (version 2) | ecosystem: Environmental > Aquatic > Marine > Cold seeps | place... | reverse complement strand
AACACTGCCAAGGCCAAGTAAGCCAAGGCTTGCGAACACTTCCCTTAAAAACTAAGTTTGCCACCCGCGCCAACCCCAAGCGGCAGGAATACTTGAGAGTAAAAATTGACGCTGAAGGGGCCATTGATACCTATCGCACACAAAGCTCTGGCGCCTTATCATCTACCGCGTGGGCCAATGCCTTGGCGGTAATTCCAGCGGGCCAAAGCGTTGAGGTGGGCGACACTGTGGCCGTCATTCCCTTTAGCGAATTACTGCAATAAACCATACAATTAATTGAATTCTAGGAGCTATAAAATGGACAACAACACTAAAACTGAATTGGAAGCCGCCGCCTTTCGTCGCCTGCTTAAGCACTTGGACGAACATAAAGAAGTGCAAAATATCGAGCTAATGAACTTGGCCAGCTTCTGCCGAAACTGCTTGAGCAAATGGTATATGGCCGCCGCTGAAGACCGTGGTGTCGCCTTAGATTACGACGCAGCTCGCGAAGCGGTTTATGGCATGCCATACAGCGAGTGGAAGGAAAAACATCAACTAGAAGCAACACCAGAGCAAATGGCCGCTTGGAAGGCCAAAGAAAACAAATAGTTCCGCACTGATGAACGCGCGAGCGTTCCTGAGGTCTATACTTAGTTCATCAGGGAGCTCGCGCGTGAAAACCATCGCTACACTTGTTATCTTATTTGGCCTTCTTGCCAGCGCAAGCAGCCCTGCACATGCCGAACTGCGTTGGCATTGGGAAAACCACTTCAGTGAGCGAGAAAAAATACAGCTCACCGACTGGATACAACAAACCTATCAGGCAATTGAAACTAGCGTAGCGCCCTACCCCTTCGATGTGCACATCTATTTTCATCGCCTATCAGGCGCAAAAGAACCCGTGCCCTGGGCAAGCACCCGCCGCTCTTATCGCCAGGGTGTCGACTTTCACGTAGACCCCAGTTTTTCGCCATCAGAGTTTATGAATGATTGGACTGCAGCTCATGAGCTAAGCCATCTACTAATACCATTTTTGGGCACAGAGAACAGTTGGTACGCGGAAGGTTTTGCCAGCTTTATGCAATATCAAGTTCTTCACGCCATGAATCTTATGAGCGCAAAAGATTTAGACCAAGAATATAAGCGCCGCCTAATTAAAGCTAAATCACGTTATAAGTTTAATGACATTCCCTTTGTGCTCGCCGCCAAGAAGCTGCGTGCGCAACGGAAATTTCCAACTCTGTACTGGGGAGGTGCTGCTTATTTTTTACAAGTTGATAAAGCGCTCAAAGCTGAAGGTAGCTCTCTACTAAAAACACTTCGAGACTATGTGGTATGTTGCCGGCGAAATTCATCAGAGCTGAACGCTTTAACACAACAACTGGACCGGAGCAGCGGCACATTTATCTTCTCTCGCGAACTGAATACATTAAATGTACAAGCAGGGTTTCCGCGACATTAACAATGTTGTCATCTGCCCCACTAAAAAAATATCAGCCATAAATTGTGGTTTCACGTCGCAACTTCCACTCAGTGAGTCTAGACACGAACAAACCCAATACAATTGACTCGGTAATGACCAAAACGCTCGCTTCAATACTGGGCAGCTCTCCACCAAATAGATCTACGAGCAATAGCTGAGGCCCAAGTAGGGGTACTGCAACTTGCCACATTTCATAATCACCTGGGTTCATTAGCACATACACACCTGGAATCATTGGCACAATCACCAGCAAGCTCATATAGGTTTGGGCATCTTTGAACGAACGAGCAAAAATCGCGACAAAGAGCTGGATGGCACTGCCCATAAATACTACGGGCACAATGATTAGCAACATCACTAAAATTTCCATGACACCCAAATCGAAACGAATGCCCAGTTCAGACAAGGGTAGTAACCTCGCCACCAATAACTGCAGGGCCAAAGTAATCACCGTGATAACTAAGGCAAATAACATCGTGGTTGCCCACTTACCATAGATCACCACGTTGCGAGGCACTGGATTAATCAGCAAAGGTTCAAAGGAACGGCGTTCACGCTCACCTGCAGTGAGGTCTGCAGCCAGTCCGATACTACCGGCAAACATCGCCATTAATACCACAAGAGGCATCCCACCTAAGACTCTACTCGCCAGCTTCTGGCTATCAGCCACGTTCACTTCGTGCACCACCACCGGCATCGCCACCTGCGGACTGATGCCTTGCGCCAATAAACGCAAACCTCCCACTTGGCTAGACCACTGACGAATATAGGCTTTGATCGTGCGCGCCTGTGACATCAAATCTTGACGACTGGTATCCATAACTAGCCACAAGGTTGAAGGCTCAGCGGAGCGAATGTCTTCGCTGACCTGCTCAGGAATAATGAGCACAAAATCTAGAGACTGATCATTTACCGCCGCAACTGGATCCTCAGGTGCAAGTGTCACGGTAACGCCCTGCTCTTCCAACCACTGAACCAAAGGCTGTGCATATTCTGCACCCGCCACAGGCAAGGTAATATGCTCGGCATCGTCAATGCTCTTAATAATCAGCAACACTCCGGCGCTTGTCATCACAGCCATCAACACAGGCAAGAAGAACGCTGACATTAAGGCCTTGTGATCTCGAACCGCGTCTCTAATCTCTTTATTAAAAATCACCCAAAACTGTTTAAACATTTGCCACTCCCTCACCATAGGCCAGCTTCACAAAAGCTTCTTCCATGGTGCTCACCCCTGCCTCCGCCACAACGTCGCTGACAGGACCGTCGGCAATGATTGAGCCTCGGCCAATAATCACTACACGATCACAGAGGTTTTCCACTTCATGCATCAAGTGACTAGTAAACAAAATGCAACGCCCTTGCGCGCGCAATCGGTGTAAGAGTTGCCTAACGGCTCGAGTGGTCATCACATCTAAACCATTGGTGGGCTCGTCCAACAGTATGTGTTTGGGTTGATGCACAATAGCTCGCGCTAAGGCCACTTTCGTGCGTTCGCCTAGAGAAAAACCAGCGCTGCGCCTATGTTCAATGCTGTGCATATCTAACAATTCAATAAGCTCGTCGGTGTTCGCGTTTAGACAGGCCTCACTCAAGCCGTGCAGGCGACCAAAATATTCAATATTTTCTCTCGCCGTCAAACGCTCGTAAATGCCGCCGTCGTCAGGCAGCACGCCCATTAATTTTTGCACCAACTGCGGGTCGCTTACAGCGCTTACGCCATTCACTAAAATCTCACCGCCCGTAGGTTTCATTAAACCGTACAGCATTCGCAAGGTAGAGGTTTTGCCCGCACCATTAGGGCCTAGCAAGCCGGTTATTTGGCCGTCGTTGATGTTCAAATTGATTTTGTTTACCGCACACAGAGAACCAAATTGTTTATGGAGATTGCTTATTTTAATCATGACTGTTGTCTCCTGACACTTCGCCAGTAAGCGCCGGCCCCTCCATTATGGGGCCCATGGAATCAACAAAGAATGGCGTGGGTTTAATAGCCTTCACACACTCGCTGTCTAAGCTGTCATGTTCACCTAGCTCAATAAACTCAGCCATTAAATCCGGAACACAGCCCAATGCACTAATGCCATGATGGCCGCCCTGAGCCACTAAATGTTTTGAATTTGAAAGGTTTTTCGATACGTCTTCTGCCCAGCGTGGCGGCGTGGCTGGGTCACTATTCCCCGATAATAATAGAGTCGGCACAGCGCTAACAACGGGTGCAAAGTAATCACTGGAGACCGCGCCTTTTGGCCACAAACGACAATCGTTTTCCATTTGCCCGAGCGCCTCAGACTTCAACAGAACGGCGGGTTCCTCACTCAGACGGCCCTGAGCGTTTAGCTGATTTAGGACACTAAAATCTTCACTGCAAATCACGGAGAGAAACATGCCTTGACTGAGGCTGCTTTCCATTTGCTTTGAAGAAAGCATAATCATCGACATTACCAACTGGTAATCTTCAGCCGCCGCATTCGCCATGGCCAGAGGAATAAGCGGTGATAGTTCACGGGCGTATAACGCTGCCCGTACAAACGCCGCAAAACGCTTTGCGCTGATTAGCACTTGGGTAGCCTGGCGACTCAGCGGGTGCTCTACTGTTACTTCCACATCTCCCACCGCCAAACGCTTCATTACCGTTCGTACATTAGCCAAGACATTTCCCAAATGCTGCTCACAGGCTTCAGATGCCTCACACTGCTCACTCAGCTCCCGCAGGGCGCGGTCTGCGTCCCTTTCCATATATCGAGGAATCAGCATGTTAACGGGGGCAGAACCGTCCAAAATTGCCGTGCGTACTTGCTCAGGGTAATCACGCATATAAACTAAAGCCGCACGGGTTCCATAGGACACTCCCCACAAATTAATACGCTGATAACCCAAGGCTGCACGCACTTTATCTAAGTCTGCCATCGCATAGGTCGTTGAATAAAAGCGCAAATCTGCATCGTATGAATCTAGGCAGTGCTGCAACAAGACTTCGCGCTTTAACTGACTGGCGGCGTCGTTTATGGTCCAGTCTTCCTCCTCTTCCTCCGGTTCGCAGTCAAGTGGGTTTGATTGCCCCGTGCCTCTCTGGTCCAGCAAGATAATGTCGCGCTTCTTCCTCACGTCGCGAAATAATGGCGCCACATAATCGGCAAATTCCGTGGCCGCTTGACCGGGGCCACCGGTAAGAATAAATAAAGGATCTGCCGCGGCCAGCGGGCTGATAGCTGGTAGACGTTGAATATTTATGCTGATGCGCCGACCCTTGGGGTCATCGGGGTTTTCCAATACACTCAGCTTTCCGCATTCTGCGTTTGCCACAGCCATGAGTTCTCCGGTTTCAGCAAAGCCAGGGCAAGCCTTTAAAAGAAGCGTGGGGCTTAACTCAGAGTGCTGTCCTTCGCGTCCCTGATCACAGCCGCTCAACAGAGCAAACACAACGACAATGCTCAAGTGACGCAACAGAACTTTTGGGTAATTCTTAGTGGGTTTTGGCTTCAAAAATCTTGTCCTCTGGGGCTTATCAGGCATGCGAAGGCCGCTGCTGCCTGATCACAGTTTTGTGGGGCAATAATGGAGGAGAGATACCGATAAAGATTGGGATTAAACATCAACAACCGCTAGTTCATAACTTTCAGTAATGGTTCAGCAGCATAAATTGTTATTCGGCGAATGAAAACCCTATTGCGCTTAACTGACATTTAAATTGGCTGGACTCGCCCGAATATAGCTGGGAGTAGCTCAAAACAGCACGATCCACCATTAATTGAACTATCATTCGGTTAATGTTTTTGGTAAGTTAGCTAAAACACACCCAGTATCAATCGAAAGGCAGGCGCACAATGAAAATCTACGACAAACTTTATATCAATGGCCAGTGGCAAACTCCGCACAGTCAGGCAAGCCACGATATAGTGAACCCAGCAACGGAAGCGGTGGTAGCCCGAGTGCCCATGGGCAATTCCAAGGACCTAGATGATGCTGTAGCCGCCGCTAAACAGGCCTTTAAAACCTGGAGCAGAACCAGCGCTCAAGTACGCAGTGATTTCATCAATGCCATTTCAGCAAAAATGTCAGAGCGCAAACACGACTTGGCCGCAGCCATGTCTATGTCTATGGGCTGTCCTCTAGAGATGACTATGGCTCTGCAAACCGAAGGTCCCATTTACGGCATGCAAACATTCGCTGAAAAAGCTTTTCAGATGGAAGTTGTAAAAGAAGTGAAAAACTCCCTAGTGATGAAGGAAGCGGTCGGCGTCTGTGCGTTCATTAATCCATGGAATTACCCTCTTAACCAATTTGTTGGCAAAGTTGCTCCAGCACTGGCCGCCGGCTGCACCATTATTGCCAAACCTGCAGAGCAAACACCCCTGCAGGATATTATTATGGCGGAGATTTTTGACGAAGTGGGTTTGCCTCCGGGAGTGTTTAATTTGGTGATAGGCAGCGGCCCTGAAGTGGGCGCCGCGATGAGTTCACACCCCGACGTTGATATGGTTTCTTTTACCGGCTCTACTCGTGCTGGCGTCATGATTGCTGAAGCCGCAGCACCCTCTGTTAAACGTGTGACACAGGAACTGGGGGGTAAATCTCCCTTCATTATCACCGCCGACGCCGATCTTGAAGCGGCCGTGTCTTACGGCGTGGAAGATGTGATGATAAACACCGGCCAAACCTGCACCGCCCTCACTCGCATGTTAGTACCTGAAAGCCATTACGATGAAGCGGTGACCATCGCCAAACGAGTGGCCGAGAGCTACACCATTGGCACTGGCGAGGCATTTATGGGACCGATGGTCACGAAGCTGCAAAAAGATCGTGTACTGAGTTATATAGAAAAAGGCCTTACTGAGGGGGCTACTCTGGTGACAGGTGGCACTGAACAACCGAGCTCACAAGCCGCAGGCTGGTACGTGAAACCGACCATTTTTGCCGACGTAAACAATGACATGGCCATCGCTCGCGAAGAAATTTTTGGCCCAGTGCTCTGTATGATTCCATACGCTAAGCTTGATGACGCTATTGAAATTGCCAACGACACACCTTACGGGCTGTCTTCAGGCGTTTATGCAAAAGACCGCGATGCGGCCTTGCAAGTCGCTCGCGAAATTCGCGCTGGGCTCTGCTTTATTCAAGGTGGTGACTTCAACTATGACGCCCCCTTTGGTGGATTTAAGCAGTCGGGCAATGGTCGAGAGTATGGCGATGAAGCACTGCATGAATTCTATGAGATTAAGTCAATTCAAATGTAAGACTACAGACTCATACAATAACGCATGCCCGCGGCCTATTTAGATTCCGGGCTATGCCCTGAGATCTCAAAGGGATCTAACATATATTTTTTGTACTCGGCATTTTCGGGGGAAATAATCGGATTCACCAAGGTCAGCATCATACGGCTCTTGAGTTTGGCATTCACAACACTCTCGCCAAAATGTCGATACCAAGCCTTTAAGAGTGTGCCATCATCAAAGGCTATTTTTAGGCCAAGGTGAATACGATCGGCATTACTTTGGTTTTCACCATGTGTGTACAAAAATCTTGGGTATGGATAATAAAGCAGAATTTTTGACTCCACACTCAGTTTGATGGAGCTGGATATTGCCCGCTGCTCGGCTAAATATTCGTGCACACCTCGGCAAAAAAGATCAATTCTACTAGAGGCTGTCATTTTGAAAAGTGAGAGATAATTATCTAATTCAAGCACCTTAAAACCATTGTGCCTCAAGACATTGACATCACCCCAACCACGCCCCAGACCAAAAACATAAGTTTGTAAATCTTCAAGCTTGGAGGCGTGACCTACCGCCTCTAAAACAGCCTCAGAACTAAAACAAATACGATATCCCAATATGCCCAAATGAACTGGAAATGGGATATGAATTAACCCATCGCGGGAAGGGCCTGAATCGTAACTCAGAATAACAAAAAAATTCTCCAATTTATTTTTCTGTATGTGGTCGATGGCCCGAAGGTTGTTCATTTTAGGCGCAAATGAGAGCGTATAACCTCCATATTTCAGCTTGGTTTTCTCCAGCGCCAAGGTGAATATTTCCACCTCATAGGCGTAACGAGTATCAAGGTCTGGACTCGGCGCACGCAGAACAAAGTCTGTGGAAGATTCTGAGGAGATTGTAAACAAGCTTAGTGTTAGCGAGGCCGTAAAAATAACAAAGCGCATCACCAAAGCATGAAATATTTGGGTAGCCCCAATGGCCTTGCAACATATGATAAACATAAACGTAAGTGTAGATCCCTCTATTGCTATTATAGACTCTAGAGGAAGCTGAGAGATTGCACAAGTTAGACCTTGTGCAAAGGCAAATCAGTACTTAAAAAGACTCTACGTGGGCTACAATTTTACCCACTAACAGAGGCACAACGTCTACCGGCATATCGTGTCCCATATTGTCAAAAGCGAAAAACTCGGCATTGGGAATAAGTTTCGCGGTGTGTTCACCGTGCGGCAAGGGTAACAAAGTGTCGTCACGGCCGTGTAAAACCAGTGTTTTGGCTTTAATTCCGGTGAGCAGTTCACTGCGATCTCCTGCCCGCAATATAGCCATGATCTGGCGCGGAACGCCTTCAGGATAAAACCCTAACTCGTGTAAGGTCTCCAATCGCTCACTGTCAGCGTCTAAAAGATCACGGATATTACCTGAGTCTTCATCACTGGCTTCAGGCAAATGCGGCGCCCCACTTGTTGACATAATAGAGATTAAACTCAAGGTTTTTTCTGGATAATTGGCCGCGATAATCTGACTGATCATGCCGCCCATCGAGGCGCCCATAATGTGCGCTTTTTCGAGTTGTAAATGATCCATTAGACCCACGGTATCAGCCGCCATATCATACAAAGTGTAATCAGCACTCACCGGTAGACCCACTGTGTTCTTCAGCAGATTCCACATCATTGACACTTTTCCCATGGGTTCAAAGCGGAAAGAAGCACCCACGTCGCGGTTATCAAATAAAATCACTCGATAACCGGCGTCTACTAAACCGTCAACAATTGGGTCTCCCCACAATCGATGTGAACCGCCCAAGCCCATTACCATCATTACTGGGGCGCCTTCGGGATCTCCCAATTCGGCCCACGCAATTTCAATACCGTTGATGGGCACTGGCGTTAACTCTAAGTCTGCAAGCGCAGCCCAAGCACTGGGCTGCATACAGAGCAGCATAAGTGCCGTACACATTGATCGTAAACGCTTCATACTATGTCCTCGTGAAATTGCGCCTAAGCAGAAGCCCGCTAACTAGGCCTTATTTTCAGGTTTATCCCAGTAGTCTGTCACGGTTTGTTTCATTTCTTTATGCATAAACATAATGCCAAAGAGGTTTGGAATGGTCATGATGACAATGGCTACTGCCGCCAAATTCCACACCACTCGCGTATCTAAGAATGATGCGCAGAAAAAGGCAATACAGAACACAATGCGGTAAGGCAGCAGGGTTTTAGTGCCAAACAAATAGATCATGGCGCGATCACCGTAATAGCTCCAAGCCACCGCTGTGGAGAACGCGAACAAGACCAAGCCAATAGTGACAATGTATTTACCAAATTCACCAAAGAAACCGTAGGTGAAGGCCTTAGTCGTCAGTGCCGCAGAATGCAGCAGAGACTTGCCCTTAACTATTACGTCTGAGTTCAGGGGCAGACCATTTTCTACCAATAGAGCACCAGTATAGGCTTCGCCATCAACTTCATAACGAACCTCTTCTGCTACCGAGCGCGCATGCAGTAAGGTAAAGCCCTCAGTCACCGCAACACCGTCAAGCACATTCACTTCACCGCTGTAACGCTGCACCTTGTCACTGGTATTCACGAGGAAACCAAACAGTTGCTCTCGGTCAGCAGCCACTTCGTCGCTGTAAGAGCCAGAGATATAAGCCATGTCTGCACGCTGAAAGGTATTGTCGAACTTTTCTGTCCAGGCACCGGAGGCCAAAATAACCAAGCCGGTGATGGTGCAGATAATGATGGTATCGATAAATGGCTCAAGAATAGATACTAGACCTTCCGACACTGGCTCATTGGCTCGAGCCGCCGCGTGGGCGATAGGCGCTGAGCCCTGACCCGCTTCATTCGAATACAATCCGCGGTTAACACCTCGGTTAAAGGCATAGGCAAAGGTCGCCCCAAGGAAACCACCTGCGGCCGCAGAACCGGAAAAAGCGTCGGAAATAATGCTCACAAATGAGGGGCCAATTTTATCGAGATTGGCAAATATAACCGCCGCCGCACCCACGATATAGAGCAGAGCCATACCCGGCACAACCACCTGTGTGAAATGAGCGATACGCTTAATACCACCCACAATCACCATAAATAGCAATACCGCCAGCACACCACCGGTAATGATATGCGGCACTTCAAAGGTGGCGTGCACGCTTTGGGCAATGTTATTAATTTGCGGCATAGAACCTGTGCCAAAGGAGCAAATTACCGTGGCAACGGCGAAAAACGTCGCCAGCCATTTCATGTTCATGCCCCGCTCCATGTAATACATGGGGCCACCGGCCATGGTGCCATTATCGGTTTCAACACGGTATTTATGAGAGAGGGTAACTTCTACAAACTTTGTGGCCATGCCCAAAAAGGCGGTGGCCCACATCCAAAACAAAGCCGCAGGGCCGCCGAGAAAAATTGCCAAACCCACGCCACCGATATTACCTGTACCAACGGTGCCCGACAGTGCGGTAGTTAAGGCTTGAAAGTGGCTGGTGTCACCAGGGGCGGCGTCGTCGTGTTTCTTCCCCGCTACAACTCCCCAGGCGTGCTTGAAATAGCGAATTTGAGGAAAACCTAGATACAAGGTGAAAAACAAGCCCACACCGAGTAATGCAAAGGGAAACCAAGGGGCCGAGCCGAGCAGGCTGTCGACAGACAGCAGTAAAGCGTTGATAGCGTCCAAGAAAAACTCCTAATTAACTTATTATTCTTTTAGGTTTAATACTTTAGGAGAAGATTGTAACAATCTATTGGCGCTATCGCAGCTTTAAAATCTATACACAAATTCGATCGAGGCTATCGTCCACATGCTGAGCTATCTGCTCTTGCGCTTTAGCCTGCTCAGAAATGACAACCAGGCTGTCACAGATCTCTCGCCCCTGAGATGATATGTTCATAATTTGCTCATTCATATCTCGGGTTGTAGCGCTTTGATCGGTGGTACTTCTGGAAATATGTCCCGCCTGCTCATTGACACGACTCATTAGTTCTTGAGTTTGCGCGAGTATTCCCGCCAAATTGTCACTCTGCTCCAAACTGTTATTGCTGAGCTCACGACCGCGAGCCATGGCTTCTACAGTGCTGCGGGCGCGCGCTTGAAGACCTTCAACCATTTCCTGGATTTCCACCGTAGACTCTTGTGTACGATGCGCCAGAGCGCGCACTTCATCGGCCACTACCGCAAATCCGCGACCTTGCTCACCCGCACGAGCAGCCTCAATTGCAGCGTTGAGCGCCAATAAGTTTGTCTGTTCAGCGATGCCTTTAATAACGTCCAAAACTGTGCCGATACGCGCTGTTTCAGCTTGTAATTTTTCAGCGTCCTCACTCATGCCTTCAACGTTCATCGAGAGGTCTTTCATGGCGACCTGGTTCACCTGAGAAAAAGTACCACCCTCTTTCAGTAGACCCACGACATCTCCCGTAGACCCTGCAATTTCATCGGCTGTATCGGAGAGGCTAGAAGACACTGTAGCCACATCGCTAAAGGCAACAGCCACCTGTTCTTCGCGCTGGGTACGCTCGCCAAACTTATCAACTGACTCAGCCATGAGGCTGGCTTGATGTTCCGAGCTTTCCCGCACTCGATGGGCGCCGTTGCGCACGTCATCAATAACGTCTTGAAGGTCTTTCACAAAACCTCCTAACAAATTCACGATCGCGCCAATTTCATCAGCACCATCGTCTCGCAGAGGCCTACTTGGCGCAGTTTCACTGCTCACCACCAAGGACAAATATTCATGTAGATCAAGCATGCGCTTAGTAAACAATTGATTCGCTATGAACCAAACCGCCGCAACGTTGAGGGCAAACAGGATACCCACACGCACCAATACACCGGTAAGCGTTAACTCACTCGGTAACAGCAGGGCCAAAATAATCAAGGATACTAGGCTTAAAACAGCCACTGGCACTAACAATCGACTCACGGCTGAGCCTTTTGGGGGGGAAGTTGTCATTTTTATCTCTCGTTGGGGCGTCTTTACTACCTTCCTATAGCGGCTAAAACACACATTTCTTTACCGCAGGACTGAATAAATCAAATTTCCACCCCGAGCGATCCTAGAGTGTGGAACAAGTCAGCGGGCAAATCCAGTTCAGCGATCAGTTTTGCGGCTTCTGCAGGGTGCTCATGCCCACCCGAGGCGTAAAATTCACAGGCCAAGTTAGCACGATACAGTATGCGTGCGTAGTCACCCACCGGTTTACCTTCACCGATAAGCAGTTGCTGATTGAGAGCTGAACACAAATTATTAGGTAAGTCCCAGTCCTGTGCAATTCTCGCGCTGAGTTGATTTGAATAATCTTTGATAAGTGGCACAAACACTTTGCAGCCCGGCCGGTCATTGGGCGAATTGAGCTGAAATTGCTTACACAACTCGCTGAAAATGGTGATTTTCCCGATGTCGTGTGCAAGCCCAAGTAAATAGGCCTTATAAGGCTCCAGCGCCTCACGAGAGGCCAATAATTCACAAGTAACCGCACAACAGAGCGAGTGCTGCCAAAGTTTTAGGCCAAATTGGTTAAAATAGGGGGAGTTGCGCTGGATGATGGGCTGCATCACCGCCGCCGACAACACCGAACGCAAACCATCTACGCCTAATTTAACCACTGCGCGATCAATGCTTTCTATGTGTACGCTTGAACGGTTGTAATAAGCGCTATTTGCCAGACGAACAACGGCCGCGCTCAATACTGGGTCTTTGTTAATTATATTGACGTAATCTTTGCCCGAAGATTCTGCATCGCGAAGGCTTCGCATCAAGCGAGGAATAACGGCCGGCAGTTGCGGTACACAATTTGAACGCTTGTCTGGATCACTGAGGGTAAATTTCACCGCATCCAACACCAGCTTCTGCGGAACATTCAACTCCGCGTCCTCTATCGGGCTGTCAAATAAATTTTCATAAAATTGTGACTCCAGTAAACCCAAGTCGATACTTACTGGGGGGTCAACAAGCACAAGCGCGTCGCTTGCTGTAGACGCCTGATGATTGCCGTGATCCTCAGGGAGTTCTGGCACAGTATTACGCCCAAACAAACCCTTCCATAAACTTCTCAGAAACATAATGGTTCTTCTATCCATGTCGGCATTAGAAACACGCACTTGGCGAACCCCTAGCACTGCTTATTATTATTACTGGCGCAAGGTTGCCTGAATTGGCGCCAATTTACCACTTTAACGGGTCAATGTGCCCTAAACACAAGGCCTTCAGACCTTTTCACTTGCCTAACGTCTGGGAAAACGCTATAACTCGCGCTCAAATAAACCACCACCGATGGAATTAAATGCCTCCCTCTAACAGCACTGTGGCAGAGAATGCGCCAAGCAAAATCAGTTTTCGCCTCAAAGGCGGTTTATTTCCCCTAACGCTACTTGATTTGCACCACTACACTCCCGAGCAATTACGCCTAGATCTCGGCGCAAAAGTAGCCGAAGCACCCGGGTTTTTTCAACAAACACCCGTTATTATTGGCTTTGAATCTTTTGCCGGTGACTTCAGAGATTTACCTCTAATTGAACTGCAAGAAATTTTACGTGAACACGGCATGATTGGCGTAGCCCTTAAGGGCGCCAATAGCAGCTTAGAGGCACAAGCTCAAAAAGCGGGCCTCGCGATCATGCCCGCCAACACTCGCACCACCCCAGTTAAAGAAACTTTGGTGGAGCCTGAAGCGCAGCCTGAAGTAGAATCTGAATCAGGGCCAGAAGAGGCAAGCTCAGCGCCTACGCCTTCAGCACTTAGCACTGCCAGTAAAATAGTCAGCACACCCGTTCGCTCAGGCCAGCAGGTTTATGCCCCGGGTGGCGATTTAATTGTTTTAGCGCCGGTGTCGGCTGGGGCCGAGATTTTGGCCGATGGCAATATTCACGTCTATGCACCGCTGCGAGGCCGAGCATTGGCCGGCGCACAAGGCAATGAGAATGCACAAGTTTTTTGCCAGAGTCTGGAGGCCGAGCTAATCTCCATTGCCGGCCACTTCAAGCTGGTGGAAGAGCTGAAAAACGAACATTGGAAACAAGCCGTACGCATTTCGCTGCAATCACAGGCGCTGTGTATTGACGCATTAAAATAAAGCATTAGAACAACAAAGGCCTGAACACTCAGTGCCGCAACATAACTTAACGAAACAAAAAAGGGGCATATCTACCTTGGCTAAAATTATTGTAGTAACGTCTGGTAAAGGCGGTGTAGGCAAGACCACATCCAGCGCTGCTATCAGTAGCGGTTTGGCCATGCGCGGCAAGAAAACCGCCGTCATCGACTTTGACATTGGCTTGCGTAATCTAGACTTGATTATGAATTGCGAACGCCGTGTGGTGTACGACTTCGTCAATGTTATCAACGGTGAAGCTACCTTGAGACAGGCGCTGATTAAAGACAAGCGCTGCCCAAACCTCTTCATACTTCCCGCATCGCAAACCCGCGACAAAGACGCCCTGTCACAAGAAGGCGTTGAGAAAGTGCTGCTTGAACTGGCCGAGGATGGTTTTGATTTTATAATATGTGACTCGCCGGCAGGCATAGAGCATGGCGCCTTCATGGCCTTATATTTTGCCGACGCCGCCATTGTTGTCGCCAATCCCGAAGTGTCCTCTGTACGAGATTCAGACCGCATATTGGGCATATTGCAAAGCAAGTCGCGCGCAGCCGAACAGGGTAAAACCGTAGAGGAAATGCTTCTGCTTACCCGCTACAACCCAGAGCGCGTTGCCAAAGGCGAGATGCTCGGCGTAGAAGACGTCGAAGAAATTCTCGCCACCAAACTGTTGGGTGTCATTCCTGAGTCGGAAACCGTACTCAAAGCATCCAACCAGGGCACACCTGTCATTCACGACGAAGACAGCCCAGCGGGTCAAGCCTACGCCGACGCCGTATCGCGCCTTTTAGGTGAAGAGGTAGAGCATCGCTTCATCGCTGTAGAGCAGAAAGGACTGTTCAGCCGCCTATTCCGGAGGAGCGCATGAGGATTTTCGACTACTTTCGCAATACTAAGAAAGAAACGGCCTCCATTGCCAAAGAGCGCCTGCAAATCATTGTTGCTCACGAACGTAGCCAGCGGAACCAGCCAGACTACCTTCCGAAGCTGCAGCAAGAACTGCTGGCGGTCATTCGCAAATACGTAGAAATTGAGCAGGACGACGTTGATGTACAGATCGACAAAAATGGCGACTGTTCAGTGCTAGAGCTGAACATTACCTTGCCAGGCTAATTTTTAGCGCCACCCCGAAGGTTCTAAAAGGCCTTTGGGGTAACTCTACCTCGCGTCTACGAACTCAACCTTCCCAAACACTACCTCGTTGCCGACCTCTGGCCGCAGAGGAATATTCCGAGCTAGCAGCAAACTAATCGCCGCCATACCTGAGCCCATCAAGAAAACCGCCGCTGGGGATACTAGCCACACCAAACCAAATAAAGCCGGTATAACTACTGCGGCAATGTGATTAATCGTAAACGCCACTCCGGCCGTAGAGGCCATATCCCCAGGGTCAGCAATTTTTTGGAAATACGTTTTAATCGCTATCGCTAGAGAGAAGAACAAATGATCGGCCACATATAGTCCCGCAGCCCAATTGGCGTCATTGACAAAAGCGTAGGCGGTGAAAACACAGAATAAACCGCAGTACTCAAAGGTGAGTGCTCGACGCTCGCCAATGCGCCCCACCAAAGCCCCTATGCGTGCTGCAAACGCCCAATTAAACAAATGATTTACAATATACAAAGCCGCGATATCGCTAACACTGTAGCCGAACTTTTCAACCATCAAAAAGCCTGCAAACACGGTAAAAATCTGCCGACGAGCGCCCCCCATAAACGTTAGCGCGTAATATAACCAATAACGTTTGCGCATCAGCAAATGTTTGCGCTGCGGAGTCTTGCCTTCGAAGCGCGGGAAAGCCAGCCACATAAATAAAGTCAGGAGAATACAAACACCCCCACCGAGCAGATAAATGGTTTCATAAGTAAAATGAAAATATTCCTGAGCGAGCCAAAGGAAACAATAAACAAACAGTGAGGCCATAGAGCCCACGGCAATTAGCTGGCCCAGTACGGCTGGCGCCTCTTCAATGCTCAGCCACTGCAGGGAAATAGACTGCTTAATCGTTTCGTAATAATGAAAACCCACCGACATTAAAAAAGTCGTTAGATACAAGCCCACAACACTCGGGAAATAACCCGTGATCGCAACACCAATCCCCAGCAGGGCCAAGGAAATATAGGCAAAGGTTTGCTCTTTGAGAATCAGTAGGACCAAAACAGCCGTAAATGCCAGAAAACCCGGTATTTCGCGGACACTTTGCAGCATTCCTATTTCCGCCCCCGTAAAGGCCGCCTTTTCAATAACAAAATTATTGAGTAAAGCCATCCACGTAGCGAAAGACACCGTTACCGCCAGCGACATAGTGATCAATAAATTTTTTGGCGTCTGCCAATTTCGAGATCTCACCGAAACTTCCTTTGATTAAGTGCTGGGTTGATACTGTGCGGTCACATTATAGCGTTTATTGGCATTGAGTCTGAATAGGCTCATTGAAAGTATTACTCACACACATTGGCAGGCGCCAAGTGTTTAACCTTAACGTTAATTCAGGCAAGATACCTACCTTATTTTTTTTCGCGCGAGCGCTCAGCAAAGAAGGTTTAAACGCAATGTCAGGTTTTACAGTGTGGGAGTGTATGGTTTGTGGTTGGGTCTACGATGAAGCCAAAGGTTGGCCCGATGAGGGTATTGCTCCCGGCACTCTTTGGGCCGACGTGCCCTCTGACTGGCTGTGCCCTGAATGTGGCGTAGGCAAAGAAGATTTCGAAATGGTGGCCGTAGGCACCAACGGTGACACCACCGAGGTAGACGAGAGCACTCCCAGCAACGTTCCCGTCACGAGCGCTAACTCTGAGCCTTACAAAATTTGGGAATGCCTCGTGTGTGGCTGGATATACGACGAAGCTAAGGGCGACCCAGGCGAAGGCATCAGCCCTGGCACTCGCTGGGACGATATCCCCAGCGACTGGACCTGCCCAGAGTGTGGTGTGGGTAAAGAAGATTTTGAGATGGTAGCCCTTGGCCTTGCGCCTCAAGAAAATCAGATTACGGCCTCAGATCTCGCTGCGGATGTGAGCGAGCCGACGCCAACGGCCAAACCCATTGTTGTTATCGGCACAGGCTTAGCGGCTTATAATTTGGTCCGTGAAATTCGCAAGCAAGACCTGCAAACCCCTATTGTAATGATTACCAGTGACGATGGTCGCGCGTATTCCAAACCGCTTATTTCAACAGGCTTCCACAAAAACAAAACTCCCGAGGCCATGGCCACTGCGAGCGCAGCGGAAATGGCTGAACAGCTTAATACTGAAATTCGTATATTCACCCAAGTCACGGGTATTGATACCGCAAAGCAGGATGTTTTAATCGACACTCAGCGACTCGCCTACAGTAAATTGGTGCTCGCTTGGGGCGCTGCCTGCATCGAACCGCCGCTTGAGGGTGACGGCTTAGATCGCGTGTTCTCAGTTAACGACCTGATGGATTACACCCGATTTAGAACCGCGATGGTAGGCGCTAAGAAGGTATTGATAATTGGTGCCGGTTTAATTGGCAGCGAATACGCCAACGATCTCATCCATCAAAATTACGACATTACTGCGGTAGACCCAATGCCAACCGTATTGGCCAGCCTAATGCCACAAACGGCGTCTGAATCAGTGCAGCATGCACTGGAAAAAGCCGGCGTGAAATTCCATTTCGGCACGGTAGTCAAAACAGTTAATAAACACGCAGGCGGTGTGCGCGCCATATTGGGTAACGGTGAAATTATTGATGCCGACATTGTTTTGTCGGCGGTGGGTGTACGGCCACGTATTAGTTTGGCCCAAGAAGCCGGTATCCAGGTGCAACGCGGCGTAGTGGTTGACCGCTCCCTTGCAACCAGTGCGGCGAACGTATATGCACTAGGCGACTGCGCTGAAGTAGATGGCCATGTCTTGTATTACGTGGCACCCCTCATGGCCAGCGCTCGAGCTCTCGCAAAAACACTCACTGGCACTCCAAGCGAAGTGTATTACGGCGCGATGCCCGTCATGGTAAAAACCACCTTATTCCCCGTTGTGGTAAACCCGCCCCCTCGAGAGGCTGCTGGAGAGTGGCGTCTGGAAACTAAGGGCGAAAACGGCGTAAAAGCGCTATTCTTGTCCCCAGACGGAGAGCTTCTGGGTTTTGCCCTCACAGGTGATTGTGTAAAAGAAAAGGAAACCCTTGGCAAAACTGTCGGTCCAATTATGCGATCTCGGTAAAATGGTCGCGGAAATAGCCACTACAGCGCGACTTAGCCCTTCGACTTTTAAGGACGGAATGTTTGTGTATGCACATAAACCCACGCTTTAGCTTAGCGCTCGCACTGATAGCACCTACCGTGCTATCAGCTCAACTCAATGTGAGCCTCGGTTCCAACGCCGGGCAAACGCTGCCCGACCTCACGGGCGCTGTGGTTTACCTAATTAGCGACGACAAAGCCTTAACTGCTCATATGGCCGAGACCAAAGCGGCGAATGCCAGCGCAGAGATGGCTCAGCACAAGCTGCAGTTTGACCCTTATATTCGAGTTGTGCAGAGCGGCACCCCCGTGTCTTTTCCAAACAAAGACGACGTGGCCCACCATGTCTATTCCTTTTCACCGAACCACGCTTTCGAATTAGAGCTATACAAAGGGCGCGATGTACCCGAAAAACACTTTTCAAGCCCTGGAGTGGTTAACTTAGGCTGCAATATCCACGACTGGATGCAGGGTTATATCTATATTGTTGATACACCTTGGTTTAGCCAAGTAGTAAACAACAGTGGGACAAAAGATAGCGCGGCAAAGCAAAATGGCCAAATAGCACAGATATTCGATGTGCCAAAAGGCGTTTACACGCTGCGTTTCTGGCACCCCGGAATGGATCGTAAAGAAGCGGTAAACCAAACCATTGATATTCAGCACGACGTGCAAACGGTGAACTTAGCCCTCAGCTATACCATAAAAAACAGCGCTCAGCCTTTGCCTCCAGAGGAGCAGTTTGATGACAGCAGCGACTACTAAAAAAACCACGGGTAAAGCTTTACTGAGTTTTCGCAATCGAATTTTTGTGGGTTTTTTTGCAGTCCTGCTGCTACTTCAAGGCATAACCGCCCTGTTCTCTTGGAATGCATTGGACAGCGGCGTACAACTGCAAATGGCCGAGGCGCTGGAAACCAGTCGCCGGCTTTTTCAAAGCGAATTTAAGTCACGAAATCAATATTTGCAAAGTTACGCCGGCACCTTAGCTCGCGATACCGCACTGCAACGCGCCATTGGATTTCGAGATCTAAAAACTCTCAAAAGCACACTCAACAATCATATTGCACGTGTCGGTGCTGACATTGCTTTTGTCAGTGACTACGAAGGCGCGGCGGTGAGCAGCACAGTGGTCATTCCTGTGGAAACACACCGCAAGATTATTGTTCCTCTCGACCCGCGCGATGATCGTATCAATGAAACAGTGATCAACATCGACGGGCGTTTTTATCAACTAGTGATTGTGCCCATTACTCAAAGCGGTGTGAATGTTTGGTTGAGCATCGGCTTTGAATTTGACAGGGTTCTTGCCACACATTTCAACGACATCACAGGGCTTGGCATTAGCTTTATCTCAGAAAACGACAAATCAATGAAGGTAGTGGCCTCCACCCTCTCAGACATTCACTCACGCTTGCCACTGATAGAAGCATCGCATTCAAAATTGCACAGTGGCGAACCGCACTTCCTCTCCAGCGAACAGAACATCATGCAGGTGGGTCACCTAATTGCTCGCAATGGCGGCGAAAGTCTATTGGTTGTTATTCAAAAAACTCGCCAAGGTCTATTCGGCTCTCTAACGGATTGGTGGGCGAAGTTATTAGGCTTATTTACTCTTTCGCTGTTTGCGGTCAGCATTGTCGCCGCCATCATCGCCAGAAGCGTAACAAAGCCAGTAGAAGCGCTCCTTAGTTTAGTAAAAAAAGCGGCCGGTGGTGAGTACCACACCCCCATCGAAACTTGGCGCCAAGATGAGATAGGCGAGCTGGCCAACGAGTTTCAGGCGATGAATTTGGCCGTGGCCGAGCGCGAGCGAGAAATACGCTTTCAAGCAGAACGCGACGGACTCACAGGTTTACAAAAAAGAGACGTTTTTGTTCGCTCTTTGGCTCACACCATTGAAAACAACTCCACTCCAAACCCTCAATATTGCGTCGGCTTACTGAACATCAACCGTTTCAAAGACATTAACGACACCCTTGGCCACAACAATGGCGACCAACTTCTAGTACGTGTTACCGAGCGCCTAAAACAATTATTCGGCCCAGACACCCTCGCTCGCCAAGGCGCCGATCAGTTTTTATTTTTCCTTCCGTTCTCGGAGTATGGGGAGCTACACGAGATATCTCAACGCATCACCAAGGTCTTTGTCGAACCCTTTGCTCAAAGCGGTATTAAGATCGCTCTATCAAGCACTCTGGGGCTGGCAATCTATCCGGAGCACAGCCGCGACTACACCACTCTGATTCGCCTCGCCGAGATTGCAATTTCCTCGGCAAAAGAGAAGCGCTTGGATTTTGCAATTTACGACAAAAAGAATGACAACCACAGCGTGCAACGATTGTCTTTGATGAGTGATTTACCCAGCGCCATTACCAATGGCGAATTAGAGCTCTACTACCAACCCACCTTGAGTTTACAGGAAGACGGCTCACACAAAGTGACGAAAACAGAGTGTCTAGTGCGCTGGCACCACCCTTCCTATGGCTTCATCCCACCAGACGACTTCATCGCTTTGGCTGAACAGTCTGGCAGTATTACCCTACTCACCCAGTGGGTGCTGACATCAGCACTTAAACAATGCCAACAGTGGCGGCAAGCCGGTTATGAAATTGGCGTTGCAGTGAATATTTCTGCCATCGATTTGTTTCGCGGCAATCTGCAAACCAGCGTGCCTGAATTACTCAAGCACTATGAAATACCCAGTGAAATGCTCACACTGGAAGTTACTGAAAGTGAAGTTATGGAAGACCCAGAGCACGCCTTTAATATATTACGGGATATTAAAGCACTGGGGGTTCGCTTATCGGTAGATGACTACGGCACCGGCTATTCATCCTTAGCCCATCTCAAGCAACTGCCGGTTCACGAACTCAAAATAGACAAAAGTTTTGTCATGGATATGAGCCGCGATAAAGACGATGCAACCATCGTAAAGTCTACTATCGAGCTCGGCCATACCATGGGTTTAACGGTGGTCGCCGAAGGTGTAGAAGACAAACATACACTGGGCCTGTTGAGTAAACTTGGCTGTAACTACGCTCAGGGCTATTATATCAGCAAACCCATGCCCGTTACTGAACTGGAAAAATGGCTATCAACAACCGACTATGCGATAACCTTGTCTCCCAAATAAGACTTGGCTGCCTGTTAGCACTGCTCAACCTAAGCGCACAGGCTAATACCAGCAGCCCTCTGCATATTCGTGGCATGCTCGACGTACAATTACAGACGCAAAATGACGGCAGCCAAAGCTGGCTAAATGACGGCGCGTCGGGCCTACGTTTTAGCGACAATGACTCAGCTCTGCAATTAGCTCAGGCGGGTTTGGACATTAGTTACCGACTCACCCCAACCTTGCGCGCCAAAAGCACGTTGCTTGCCTACACGGGTGACGAAACCGAAATTACCGCCACTGAAGCTTTTTTGCATTACCGCCCTGTGCCTACCGGCCCATGGCGCCAAGAATGGCGTGTGGGCATGTTTCATTTACCCATGTCTTTGGAAAATCGCGGCCCTCTGTGGAGCTCCCCCTACAGTTTAAATTCTTCCACCATTAATACTTGGCTCGGCGAAGAGATGCGCACCATCGGCGCCGAAGGTCGCTGGACTTTACCGGGTAAATTTTGGGACAAAAATTGGGACTTAGCCTTTATTGGCTCGCTGTATGGCTACAACGACACGGCCGGCACCATGCTGGCTTGGCGCGGCTGGGCTCAACATGATCGCATTGCAGGTGTGCGCAGCAGTTACAGCATTGCCCCGCTGCCGCAGGTTGGCCCCGGCGGTTTGTTTGACAGCCAAAAACAACGCTATGAACCCTTCGTAGAAACCGACCACAAGCCAGGGTATTACTTCGGCTCAGAGCTGGCCCTAGGTGAGCGATTGGCACGTGGTCGAAAATTAAAGCTGAGTTATTTTTACTACAACAACCGGGCAAAAAGCACGGCGGTTAAAGGGGGGCAATACGGTTGGCGCACCCGCTTCCAGCAACTAAGTGCCCATTGGCGTGTGACCAACAGTGTTGAAATTCTAGGGCAGGTTTTGAGCGGTGACACACTAATGGGGGCGGGGCCCACCACCAGCATAGATGCTGATTTCTGGGCCGCCTATGCGTTGATAAGCAAACGCTGGGGGCCTCATCGGGCCACTTTGCGCTGGGACCGCTTTGAAGTGGAAGACCTTGATCAAACGCCCCACGACACCAATGACGAACACGGTCGCAGCCTAATGCTTGGCTACAGTTACAACTGGGGGAAAGGCTGGAAAGCCAGCCTTAACCTCACGCGTTGGCAGAGCGAACGGCCTGGGCGGCACTACATTCCCGGCCACCCATCACGGCCCTTAAACACCCAGCAATTACAGCTCAGTTTGCGCCGTTATTTTTAACTGGGGTTCAGTTTTACAACTGCTCTAACATGTATTCCGCGGCGCTCACCTTGAACTCACCGGGCGCTTCAACATTCAGCTGGCTGACCACACCGTTATCTACCACCATAGAAAAACGCTGGCTGCGCTGCCCCATAAGGAAACCACTGGCATCCATCTCTAAACCCAGAGCCACTGCGAGTTCAGCATTGCCGTCAGACAGCATATCAATTTGACCTTCCGCATTGGATGCACGACCCCAAGCCTGCATTACAAACGCATCGTTGACGGAAACGCAGGCTATTTTATCTATGCCTTTGGCTTTCAAAGCATCGCCATGAACCACATAACCCGGCAAGTGCGCCGCGGAACACGTAGGTGTGTAGGCACCCGGCACCGCGAATAGAGCGACTTTGCTGCCTGCAAAATATTCGCTGGTAGTGGGGGTTTGCATACCTTCGTCGTTGAGAAAGCCCAACTTAGTTTCTGGCATTGTATCGCCAACCTTTATAGTCACTGTGCGTACTCCTGTTATTCAATATTAATCACAATTTAGACAAAGCTAATAATGAAGCTTAGGGCAAAGCCCGCCTTCTGTTAAGTCTTATTGGAGGCAATACTTGATAAGTTTTGTGAGTATTTGTGAGCACTATTGCCATTGCAGCCAGAAGAAATCTGTTTCATCGTATAGTACTACTTCTAAGGGTACCCTCTTTATGCCAAGCTTCCCCGAATTTGACCTCCCCGCCCCAGGCGAAACCACTCGCCTGCACGAGGGTGTTTACTGGCTTCGTATGCCACTGCCCTTTGCCTTAAACCATATCAACCTTTACTTGCTGGAAGACACTGACGGCTGGTTTATCGTTGACACTGGCCTTGGCGGCAAAACCACAGAAAAGCATTGGCGCACGGTCTTTGATTCAGCGCTGAAGGGAAAACCCGTAAAAGGGATTATCGCCACACATATGCACCCCGACCACATTGGCCAAGCTGGGTTTCTCAATGACCACTGGAAGGCGCCGCTGTATATGACCCGCGGCGAATACTTCGGCACTCGCGCGCTGTCTGGCCCGGAAACGGGCGCCAGCCGCTGGAGTGACGCAGAGCATTACCGCCGGGCCGGTGTGGATGAAATTCAAATCGAAGCGGCCATCAGTGCCGAGTCTGGCTTTGGCAATTTCATCACCCCAATGCCTCGCAGCTATCAGCGCCTGCAGCACGGCGCAAGCTTAAAGATCAACGGCAGTGAATGGCGTATCGTTGTAGGCTCTGGACACTCGCCAGAACACGCGTGTTTGTTTAATGAAACTTTGAATTTGTTGATTTCCGGCGATCAGATTTTACCCAAAATCACACCCAATATTAGCGTGTATTCAACTGAGCCTAATAGCAACCCACTGGCCGACTACCTAGACTCCCTGCCACAATTTCTCGATCTACCAGAAGACGTGCTCACCTTGCCGGCGCACAATTTTCCGTTTATAGGTCTGCACAAGCGCGTTCGGGAAATGCAAGAACATCACGAGGAAAAACTACAGGCTCTAATGGCCGCCACATCAAAAGCGCAAACCGCCATTGAGCTACTACCGGTAATGTTCAAGCGAAAACTGGATGGCTCGCAACTCATGTTTGCACTGGGAGAGTGTGTAGCCCACCTGAACTACCTCATGGTGCAGGGCGACATGGAACGCACCTTGGAAGGGGAACAATATTTGTACCGAGCAACCCGGCAAGTAGATGCTCCAACAAGCGGCGCAAATGAAGAACTGCCAGTACAGCCGATTTAAAAAGGCTGTGAATACAGCCGACTGAACTCAGTCGGCTAGCGAGTAGTCACCCACAAAACCATGGCATCGCTTTCGCTGGTAGACACCAAGCAGTGCCCCATGCGCGCATCGTAATACATGCTGTCGCCTTCGGAGAGATGCACCGGCTCGTAGTATTCCGTATAAACATCGACGTTGCCCGACAGCACCAGCAAGAATTCCTCGCCCTCGTGACGCACCCAATCGTCAAAATCTTCAAAACTGCGCGCTCGCACGGTGCACTTAAAGGGCACCATTTTTTTCTGGCTAATGTCGTTTGCCAGCAGCTCGTGCTCATAAGTGGTTGTGGGGTGGGGCTTGCCCTCGCCCGCCCGAGTCACATCGCGGCGACTGTTCGCCTGCACACCCACTTCAGGGGGCACAAACAACTGCGGAATATCAATGCCTAGGCCTGCCGTCAGTTTTTGCACCGCTTGAAAGGTGGGCGAGATGAGCTCATTTTCAATTTTAGACAGAGTAGACCGTGCCAAACCGGTTAAACGGCTGGCTTCTTCCAGAGTTAGATTGTTTGCCAAACGAATGCTTTTTAAGCGTTTACCGAGCTTGAGAGGCTCAACAAACTCACCATCATCTTGACGTGCAACCTCCAATACTGAGGGCTTTGATAAAGTACTGTCATCCGACACGGCAAACTCTCCAGATAAAAAGGGCGATAATACGGGGTTGCGGCTTAAGTCCGCAAGTTTCCTATAGGAAATATTAATTGATTATCAGAGAACCGATTGATAATATGCGCGTCATTCTAAGCTGCAAATGCACGCACTGTTCCCCAGATTCAACAATTCGGATTGCCTTATGCCTCAGCACAGTAAGACCCTCGGTCAATTAGAGTTTCATCAAGCCTTCCTTCAGCGCCATATTGGCCCAGACGCCAATCAGACAGAGGCCATGCTGAACACTCTAAAGGTGGGATCAGTGGATGAAATGATCTCGCTGACCGTGCCCGCGGGCATTCGCAAAAGCGATGATTTAGACCTAGGCAGTGCCGTGACTGAAGAGGAGGCCTTGCGCTATTTAAAAACCATTGCCGATAAGAACCAGGTATTCTCCTCTTACATTGGCATGGGTTACCACGACACCTTGGTGCCCAACGTCATTCTTCGCAACGTCATGGAAAACCCCGGTTGGTATACCGCCTACACCCCTTACCAACCTGAAATTGCCCAGGGTCGCCTTGAGGGTTTACTGAACTTCCAGCAGATGGTTATGGACCTCACCGGCATGGAGATGGCCAACGCCTCGATGCTGGACGAAGGCACCGCTGCAGCCGAGGCCATGGCTATGTGCAAGCGGCAGATGAAGAAAAATAAATCGAATAACTATTTCGTGGACGCCGATACCCACCCACAAACCATTGCCGTTGTGAAAACCCGCGCCGAGCATTTTGGTTTTGAAGTCATTGTCGGCAACCCAGCAACCGAACTCTCACAGCAGGACATTTTTGGCGCTCTGCTGCAGTACCCAGGCTCTACTGGCGAAGTAAAGGATATTGAACCCATTATTGCCCAAGCACACAGCATGAACGCGCTGGTCACCGTGGCCGCCGATATCATGGCCCTAGTGCTGCTGAAGTCACCGGGCTCAATGGGCGCCGATGTTGTGGTAGGCACCAACCAACGCTTTGGTGTGCCCATGGGCTTTGGCGGCCCACACGCGGCCTTCTTTGCCTTCCGAGAAAGCTTCAAGCGTGCCGCACCCGGCCGCATAATTGGTGTCTCTATTGACAGCAAAGGCAAGCAGTCTCTGCGCATGGCCATGCAAACCCGCGAGCAACATATTCGCCGCGAGAAGGCCAACTCAAACATCTGCACTTCACAGGTTCTGTTGGCAGTGATGAGCGTATTCTATGCAATTTATCACGGCCCAGAAGGCCTAAGCCGAATTGCCAACCGCATTCACCGCCTCACCGGTATCGTGGCCAAGGCCTTGAGCGCCAACGGTATTAAGCTTGCCCACGACACCTACTTTGACACGCTCACCCTAAACGTTGGCCAAAACCAAGAGGCGATCAGGCAGCGTGCGCTATCGCAGGAAATTAATCTGCGTGTTATCGGTGACAATCAACTGGGCCTTAGCATCAATGAAACCACTACACTTGCAGACATAGAGCTTTTACTAGAAGTCATCCTTGGTGGCGAACACGGCTTAGAACTTAGCTCCATAGATGCTCAATTGGCCATGGGCCCACACGGCATAGCTCAGGCCCAGTTTCGCGACGACAAGATTCTTAGCCACCCCACGTTCAACCAGTATCACAGTGAAACGGAAATGATGCGCTACTTGAAGCGTCTAGAGAGCAAAGACATTGCTCTCAATCACTCTATGATTCCGCTGGGCTCCTGCACCATGAAGCTCAACGCCACCGCTGAAATGATTCCTGTCACCTGGCCTGAATTTGGCCGCATGCACCCTTTCGCCCCCATGTCACAAGCGCAGGGTTATGCCCAGTTGTTTGAAGAGCTGGAACAAATGTTAGCGGCCTGCACCGGCTACGATGCGGTGAGCTTACAACCCAACGCCGGTTCACAAGGTGAATATGCTGGCCTCTTAGCGATTAAGAAATATTTTGAGAGCAAAGGCGAAATGGATCGTGAGATTTGTCTCATTCCCGCCTCAGCTCACGGTACTAATCCTGCTACCGCGCAAATGGCCGGCATGAAAGTAGTGGTCACCAAGTGCGATGACATGGGCAACGTAGACCTAGCCGACCTGCGCGATAAAATTGAGCAGTTTGACAAGCAGATCGCCTGCATCATGGTTACCTACCCCTCCACCCATGGTGTTTTTGAAGAAGGCATTACCGAACTCTGCCAAATGATTCACAACATTGGCGGTCAAGTTTACATTGACGGTGCCAATATGAACGCCTTGGTAGGCATTGCCGCTCCCGGAAAATTTGGTGGCGATGTTTCGCACTTGAATTTGCACAAAACGTTTTGTATTCCCCACGGCGGCGGCGGTCCCGGCATGGGCCCTATCGGTGTTGGCAAGCACCTAGAACCTTTCCTGCCCGCCCACCCAGTGCAAGAGGTTCCTGGCACAAACATAGCAAACGGCACCATCTCAGCCGCGCCTTGGGGCTCAGCCTCCATCCTTCCCATCAGCTGGATGTATATCAAAATGATGGGCAAAGAAGGCATGAAGCAGGCCACTGAAATGGCCATGGTGAACGCAAACTATGTCGCCAATAAACTCAGTGAGCACTTCCCGATTTTGTATCGCGGCACCAACGGTTTTGTGGCTCACGAATGCCTGATAGACCTGCGCCCTCTAAAAGAATTGAGCGGAATTAGTGAAGAAGATATTGCCAAGCGCCTGATGGATTTTGGTTTCCATGCGCCCACCATGAGCTTCCCAGTTTCGGGCACATTGATGATTGAACCCACCGAGTCTGAATCGAAGCACGAGTTAGACCGTTTTGTGGAAACCATGGCTATTATTCGCAAAGAAATTCAGCAAGTAATTGATGGTGAATATTCGGCTGAAGACAATCCTCTGCACAATGCGCCGCATACACAAGACGATGTAATGAGCGATGAATGGGCACACAGCTATTCACGCGAAGTGGCAGCGCGGCCGGCAAGCTGGCTAAAAGAACATAAAGTTTGGCCCACCGTAAACCGCATCGATAATGTTTATGGAGATAGAAATTTGATTTGTTCTTGCCCGGGGCTGGAGGCTTATTTGTAGGGGAAAGCTGCTGGTGAGGATAGCTAATTAAGTTGGTTAACGATTTAATGAAGATGGTTAATTTAATTAAGTTGGTTAATTATTCGCACCTCAGACTTAAACCGGTGCGTTGACCTTCAGTATGAGTCTTCAAACCTACCTGACGGCGAGTTATGTGCCATTAAGAGACATATCCAGTCTAATTTGATGTCCAAATTAACCATGCCACAGAACAGCGGATTCATTTATCGGATATTAATAACCCACCGACTATAGTTCCATACATAAGTAACCCTAAAATGTGTATAGATTTGATGCCATTATTATGATTTTCATAGTATGAGTATCAGCTAGATAAACCGTGTAGCTGTCTAGCTAGGTTTTTCGTGCATGGTATTCATCCACTCTTCGTCAACAGGGTTATCACCTTCGCTGATGGCATCGACTATATCGGAAGCTGATTCGGGAATGGCTTCAATAATCGCTACCGCTACGTCTACAGTATGTTCCGGTGAGGCTTCTGACAATCGCTGCGCTAATTCAACGGCTTCGTCGTAATTGCCTTCATCGCTAGGTTCATTGTCAGACAAGTGCTCTAGGTATTCAGACGCAACCTCGGCTGCGCTGTCGGGTAGCGCCTCTACAACGGCAACTGCGACGTCCATGGCATGATCGGGTGATACCTCGCCAATACGATGCACCAATTCGACCGCTTCATCGTGATGGGTGAATTGCTCGTCATCGATGGATGATGTATTCACGGTCATCGTGTCGGTTTCAACATGGCTGGCATCTAGGTTATTAGCCATCTGCGAGGCAACCTCTGCTGCGCTTCCGGGTAGCACCTCGACAACTGCTACGGCCATATCCATTGCTTGTTCGGGTGCGGCTTCTGCCAACCTTGCGACGAGATCAACGGTATTTTGGAACTCGGGCTCGAGTTCATCCTCAACTATTTCTATAGCGGGTTCGCTGACATTGATGACTGCGGATATATCAATGTCGGCTCCCTCTATACCTTCAGCATGATCACCTTGATGGCTCGCCATATATTCTTGCGCCAACGATACCGACAACTCCGGCATGCCATCGGCCATTGCGGCAACAACATCCAGTCCTTGCTCTTCGGCGCCCTGCCATAATTCGGCAGCAATATTCACCGCGTCTTCCTCGCTATTATCTTCACGTCGGTCTGCGGGACGTGTGGCTTCATGCTCCTCTGAGAGTAATTGAGCATAGTATTCGGCAACTTGTGTTGCCGATTCGGGGGCAGATTCCACCGCAACCTTAGCCATGGCTACCCTAAGCTCGGGAAATAACTGACCGATTTCAGCGGCCACTTCTATCACTTGATTGGGCTGCCACTGGGCCAACTGCGTAACCAGCTCGTAGGCCAGTTCGGGGCGCGTTGTTACAATAGCTTGCGTGACGGCTTGCATTTGTTGTGGAATAGTTTGTTTCATCACCTCGTAAAGCCTCAAGACATCGATTTTTTCTACCGTGGCTACTGCAGCGGCGACCCCAACACCCAATTCTGGATTTTTTAGTGCCACTGCCCGCGCCATGCTAACCGCCGCGGCAGGGTCTATTTCTGCAAGAGAGATTGCGGTTTCGGCTTCCATTGAAAGAGGTTGTTGCTGCTCTACATATTCTGACCTTGGGTCAAGCTCTATCGACGAGGACATCGAGGCGCCCTGCATAACAAAATGCTCTTGATCTTCTACTGGCAATGCGTGGCGTGCATTCATACGCCAAATAACGAAACCTGCTAGCAGCAATTGAACAATGGCCAAATAATAGAACAGTGCATCGTCACCAAATTCACTCATGGCAAGGGATGCACTAAAAGGCCCAAGAACACCGCCTAGGGAAAACGCCAAAATCAATGAGCCCATCGCAGCAACCATTTCACTTTGCCGCAATCGATCAAAGGCTTCTGCAATACTTAAAGGATAGGTACACGCAATAATACCACCAGTTGTGGCCGTCGCCACAAAGAGCGCAACCATATAACCGCGAGAAATTAAGCTAACGACCAATAAGCTCGTAAATGCGGAGATCAGTAATAAGCACAATAATACCGTGCGCCGATCGAATCGGTCAGATAAATAACCTACCGGAAACTGCAAAACAAACGCGCCAAAAATAGCAGCACCGACATAGAGCGATAAATTAAAATCGACGATTCCGTAGTGACCTGCAAAAACCGGCAGCAGATTAAAAAGTGCCGAATAAATTAGCCCAGAGGTTATGCAGCAGATGACCCCTAAAGGTGAAATATTGTGGAGTTTGAATAATGACATGGAGGCAACCTCCCCCATAACCGGGCCGCTTTGCTTACTGAGCATAACAGGCACAATGGATGCGCAGATCAAAATCCCGGCAATAACAAATAGCGTGGTATCGGCGGGGTTTGCGATGTTCATAAAAAACTGACCGCAGAACAACCCTGCCAATACAACAGCGTTGTACATGGCTAAAACTTTACCTCGGGTGTCTTTGGTCGAGCTTTCACTAAGCCAGCTCTCCATCGCGGTAAACGCACAAGCATTGCAAATGCCAATAATAAAACGCATTAGCCCCCAGAGCAGACTGTCTGAATACAAACTACAAATGAGAATACTGACTGCGGCTACCGCAACACAACCAGCAAACATACGCACATGGCCTGCTCGTGCAATTAAGTTTTTGCTGTAAATGGCGCCTAATAACATGCCTACATAGTAAAGCGATAAAACGACACCAATTGCGTCGGTATCAGAACCGTCCAGCCCCATACGAACCGGTAAAAGCACGTTGATTAGGCCGTTACCCAACAGAAAAATAAAGCAGCTGATAAACAATGCAGTGAGTGAATTGAAGGTTTTGAACACGGCGGACTCTCTATGTAAGCTGGTCGCTAAAAAATCAGGTAGTGAATATCGCGATGGTATCAGGCATAGGTTAGATTAAGTAGCCGGTGCACACAAAATATTGATGAATTTGTCTATAGCAGACTACGTTTTCCTGACAATTCGCCACTCAATGAACGCGCAACAAACAAGGTTTTGGAAACAGGGCTTTGGGCCCTAAAGCTGTCAATAGAAGGGGCGTCTATACGAGGCGAAACAAACACCCGATTCGTGGCCACTCCTCCCTATCCGTCCGGAGTACGGCAATGCCACATAGCAGCTGAAGCTGCCGGGGATTTAATTTTTCCTATACCCTGAATACTGGTCTGATCGTTATATGGGTTAGGCCTGCTTTGGGTCAGCTTCGACAACAGGCGCTGCACGTTCCCTATGTCGGTTCTAAGCCTGACTGCCGACAATTCACCTACGACTCGCGATCAGTCCCGAAATGGTCCGCTAACGTGTTTATAGCGCCTAGCTTCTTGCCAATTCGTGGAGATCTCTGCTGCCTGCTCTGTGCCAATAAGAGACCAAACAAGTGGAAGCATCGGAAAATAACGGACGAAAATGAACGTTCAGATAGAGAAATAGAGTCTAATATCTGGCGAAGAATTTCCTTTCGTAGATATAAGCTCAATAGTCATGATAATGTTACAAGAGTAATAATTTAAGGAAGTATCGATCTGAGCCTCTAACTCTCTACGTAACAATACTTCTAATTATAATAGGAATAAACCATGAAGCTTTCAAAAATCATTGTTGCTGGGTTAAGTTTCTGTAGTTTGAACGCCAGTGCCGGAATTTCTTTTGATCGTCCCGCCGAAGAAATTACAAAGAGCTGCGCTGTTTATATTGAGGTTTTTGACAAAAAAATCGTTGCTTTAGCCGAGGAAAGATCGACGGCCACTTACGACTCAGTATTTGAGCCTTTTGATAATTATATAACAGATTTTGCGGATTCATTACAACATGACGAGCTCATGCGAAATACCCATCCCGACGAAGCCGTACGTAAAGCGAGCGCTGATTGCGCACTCAAGGGTTTTGAGGTGCTCAGTGCCCTAAATGCAAATCGCCCGCTATACGACAGAATGTCTCAAGTTAGCTTGAAAGGCTTGCCAGAGGGAAAGGCATTCACGGTTAACTATTGGAAGCAACGGTTTCAAGAATCGGGGGTCGGTAAAGATCAAACGGCTCGAGAACAGATACAGGCACTCAATGATGTGATTAGCCAAATTGGCACAGACTTTGATCAGAATATTACGAATGCGGTGGATTCAATTCAGGTCAAGCAAGAGCGATTGGCTGGCGTTCCTGATGATTATTTAACCGCGCATCCTGCCAACGACGAGGGCATGGTCACCATTACCACTGCGTATTCGGATATCACCCCTGTTACAAAATATGCGCACGATAGGGAATTACGCAAACAGCTTACTCTAATGAGTAAAAACCGAGCAGCAAACGAAAACCCAGCCGTGTTGTTAACCCTCTTAGCGAAACGTTATGAGCTAGCAAAAACTCTCGGGCATAATAATTTCGCCGAAATGAACCTGTTAGGTACGATGGCGAAAACTACTGAAAATGTAGTTCAGTTTGCGGCCACGTTGAACGATGCAATCAAACAACCTTTAGAAAAGGAGAAGGCGCGCTTACTTAAACAAATGCAGGCTATTGATGCCGATGCCAAACAGATCAATAGATGGGATGCCTCTTACTTAGCTAATATTGTTCGCGAGAAAGAGTATCAGTTGGATGCCAAGTCAGTCCGCGAATATTTTGACTACGATAAAGTACGAGATGGAATAATTGCTCTCTCGGAGGACCTGTTCGAAATCTCTATTAAGGCAAGCGATGGGCCTGTTTGGCATGATAGTGTTGAGTCGTATGAGGTCTTTGAAAATGACGAGTTCATTGGCCGGTTCTATTTCGACTCACATCCGCGTGAAGGCAAATATACTCATGCAGCGCAGTTTGGGCTTAAGTTTGGCAAGAGAGGTATATCTATACCTAGCGCGGCCCTAGTGATGAATTTCCCGAAAGGATTGATGGAGCATGGTCAGGTAGAGACGTTTCTACATGAGTTTGGTCATTTGATTCACTTCATATTTGCCGGCCAAAACGACATAGGCCACAGTGTTTTTCAGCATGAGTTCGATTTTGGTGAAGCGCCGTCAATCATGCTTGAAGAGTGGGTTTGGGATTACGACACTTTGAGTCATTTTGCGACTAACAGTGACGGCGAAGTTATCCCCAAAAAGTTGGTTGAAAAAATGAACGCGGCACGTCACTTTGGTCAGGCTTTAGAAGAAGCCAAGCAGCTTACCGATACGGCCTTTTCGTTCAATCTATATAACCAAAATCCGAAGGGTCTGGATCTAGACGCTTTTGAAAAAAATGTATACGAACGATATTCACCTTATGGCTATATCGAAGGCACGCGTGACTATGCTGCGTTTGGACATCTCTCCGGTTATGGCGCCAAGTACTATACCTATCAATGGTCAGATTCAATCGCAGAGGAAATACTGTCTCGATTTAAAAAAGAAGGCTTGCGAAATACCAAAACGGCGCGAGACTACCGTGAGATGATTTTGGCCAAAACCGGAACCAAGCCGGCGGGTGAATTAGTCAAGGATTTCTTAGGGCGTGATTTCACAATAGATGCTTTTGTAGAGAAAATAAGCCGCGGGGAATAGTTACGTCAAACTTTAAGATACTCTGGAAAGGGAGGTATTATTTGCCTCCATCTGATATAGAGCCTGATTCAACTTATTCTAAACTCATATGCCTGGCACTTCGACCATTCTAAACGCTCAATTAGTGGCTACTCTAATGTCTGTTATTAAATAGGGAATTTATTGAATCCTAATGACTGTTTTGGGTCAAATACCGACTTGTTACCCTTCTTCCGCGCATTGTCGCTAATGTGCCAATAGCGGACTAGATAGAGGTAGTAACATAGTAAAGTGGACATTTTGTAAAGCATAAGTAGAGGCGAATCGCAAGTCAGAGAGGAAGACCATCAAGCAACATACACTTCGATGTGATATTCGGAAATCCGATGGACTTTGCCACAAGGATTGGATTAAATAGGGACAATGAATATGCTGCAATAGAATTTTTTGGAAGGATGGCAGAAAATTTTCTCAGCCCAAAAAGTGTTGTTGGGGCAGCTGGCGACAAGCTGGCATTCCATACACGATCATACCCGGTAAAAGCAGGACGCATTATGAGATTTAAGGGATTAATATTAACTTTGATAATTTCTGCGCAACTTGTCGGTTGCGACCACCCCAGACTAAGAAATATGAGCCTCGCATTTGGCCTTACAGAACCAGAATATAGCGACATACAGTATAAAGACGAATACTTGGATGCACTGTTTAAAGAATTACATTCGCTTGATACAGATACTATTCTCATCTCTGATGAATACAACTGGATCAAGTCCATGTCCAAGCTTTGTGAAAAGACACCCAGTGCAAGGACTTGCCTCGATGAAGAAAATATTCGACACAGATCGAAGTTGCAATCAATTTTAGTTGAAAAATTAGTTTCTTTTTCATTGGTCGACGAAAAAGTAGATTCATTAAATTTGCCGACCGATATGAGCACATTAAGCGCGGGGAAGCCACGCCGCTCCTCAGCTCAGCTCAGCTCGCCTATGCGCCTAAAGCCCATATATTAGCTTATCAGGGCGACGATAATAAACTATATATTGCCAACCTGAAAAGCGGTTTCTTTATTGAGACTTTCAGCGAGAGCTACAATTCCAGCGATCGAAAGCGCAATCTTCAGCTGTCTGAAAACGGAAGGTTACTATTAACTCAGAACGAAAAAAATATTGAGCTGGTAAGCACGCAATCCGGCAATACGCTGGTTAAAAAAGAAACTTACGGAGATGCCTATTTCACCCAGAGTGGGCGCTATGTCTTGCTGAAAGAAAGACAGGCTATAGTCTTGCTGGACTCAAAGAATCTAAACTCAACTAATACATTTGTTGAGTTTACCCCTGGTCACAAACACATGACCTTTAACCAAAAAACAAACACTCTAGCCACTTGGGGGTTAAACTCAAAGGATGTGGTTTTTTATTCAATTGACGAGAATAAATTGGTCTTTGAGAAAAAATCCAGAATTGCCATAAATGAACTAGGCCGCCGTCGCGGGAATACTGTCAACCAAGTATTACTAACTTCCTCTGGAGAATCTGCGTTTGTATTTGTTTCTAATTCTCTTTACAAGCTTAATCTATCTAGCAACACCTACTATAAATTTCTTCAGCTCCCTTATTCCTTGATTGCTAAAAGCTTCGTAATTCAAAACGACTTTATAATTGTAAAAAGTTATATTTCCAGACGTATAGATGCAGTATCTACATACGGTCATTATCTTGATGTTATTGATTTAGTTAGCGGTAAATTTTCTTCGTTAGAAATACCTAACCTAAGGCATGCCGCACTCTTACCCACACCGATTGAGAATACAGTGCTGGTTGGGAAGGGGCTGGGAGTGCAATTATTAAAAATAGAAAAAGATAATCTCGAATTTAAGTCTTCGGAAGAATTATCTCAATCCATCAACGTAAACAAGCAGGCGGAGAAAATATCAAACGAAAGAAAAGTTCTTTTTGATAAGTCGGTAACCTTGGTTGGCAAAGGAAAAAGTGGAGTCGATCAAGCGCTGCGCTTAGGATTGATTCGGCCAGCCGCAGACAAAGACTTAAAGAAATGGAAGTCAAAAAACAAAGATCACCCAAAAATATTATCTAGAGTTAGAAATTTTAATCGATATGTCATTCTTAAACCGGTTAAGTTTAGCGGTGGTTTAGCAGGAGCTAACAGCGTAGTCTTTATTTCAAACAATAGTAAATACGGACCATTTGGTTCAATAGGTCATAGCATTGTATTGCTCAATGATACAGGTGCCTGCCAAGGCTTTCTATGTAGTAACTTGTAGTAGTAGCCAAACTGGCTAGATCGGGAGTTATTGACTTAGAGCTGTTAAGTGAATTTTGTACGACAGGTCCGCTAATGAGCCAAAATTCAGGCTGCCACGAAATGTCCGTTTTAAGGTCAGGTACAGACTCTCGCCCTGAACAATGATGATAGTCGCTTTGTGCCATGAAGAGACACGAGCGAGACGTGGGCGACTCCAACAACGGACATTGTATTCGACTGACCGAGAAGTTATTTCATGGTCGCTTTGCACGTATTGTTACCTAAAAGATGACTGCGAGAATTTGTCCAATACAACCGCTGGTTAACTGTAGACTTCAATGTCTGGCAAATTTTCATAAACAGCCATGCACGTATTGTATTTCAGTAAGGTTTTCACGATAACAGGTAAGGGCTCTGGCCATATACCTTGAATATCAGTTTCAAGGCGGCCTTCTGTTCCAAATGCCAACCGCTCTACTGGTGGGGTAAATTTTGCGTCTACACCCTCCTTGTTGCCTCTTGGATCAATCCTGTACCAGCCAAATTCATTCAAATAGACAGCGTTCAATCCATGTAAGCAAAATGGAGCACCATCGCCAGTTAGAGATAGGCGCTGATAACATAACCCAGCTGGAATTTCATTTGCCCTCAATAGCGCGGCCAATAGATGGCTCTTTGAGTAACAATAGCCTGTTTTGTGATTTAGCACGTCTGAAGCTTTACAGGTGATTACGTCTATTTGAAAGTCCCAGCTATGCTTGATCGAATCTCGGACATACTCAAAACATGCTCTGGCAATCTCTACATCTGTGCTCAAATCACTTTTTAGGTGACGAGCCATCACCTCAATCTCAGGGAATTTCCAATTGATAAATTCAGAATTTTCTAGATACTGCTTCATTGTTGATTCTACATAAGTAATTATTGCGGCCAGACCACATAATACAGTCTGCTCTAAAGTTCATAGTGTACTTTTATCTGCCCAATTCAGAGTGACAGGGTTCGGGCGATATGTGCCATTAAGAGACGTCAGCGTAACCTGAATTAGAAAAAAGCAGACGTTCAACATCCATGGCGCGGCCGCTTGTCCAGTGGAGCGCCTTTGCCACGTAACGATTGTGCCCATGCTTGTTAACTGCGTTGTACATTGTGATTGATACAACTACAGAACAATAACGGACTGATTTTCTGGTGTTGCCCATTCATGGTATACATCTTCGACGAAACCTATGATTTCGTTTTCTGGCAATGATTTGGGGAACTTTAAATCGTGCAACTTCCTTTTCTTGCCCTCATCTCCAAGACGATAAGCTTCCCACCCGCCGTCCTTGCGTAATATTTCGATTTCCATTTTCCCGAATATGTCTAGTTTCATAAAACATTTAACGCTTTGATTAAGCGGCGGCGATGTTCGCCGTCCGCTTGAATTGCTGGTTATGTTGCATCCCCCCAAGATCCATTCTTATCACCGTACCTCATATAAACAGTATGAATATAGAGAAAGTACATCGCAAGAAGTGCAAATTTTGTTTTAGAAGGATCAAAATAGCTAATTATGCTGATAACAACAACAAAAACTAAAAAACTTAACTCGAACCAAACACCGGCTTTGCGAGAACTCCCCCCCAAGCCCATGTCCTAAACCACCAAGGGTGTGCTTTCCAATGTTCTGACTTTTTATCTATCACTTTAATTTCCTCTGTTAGTTTTGAGATATCAACTTCATATACAGAGGCGAGAGATTTAAGCGTTTCAAGACTGGCACTTTGGCCACTTTCAACACGTTGAATAGTTCTTATACTGAGGCCACAAAATATTGCAACTTGCTCTTGTGACCAATTTCTTTCTGCTCTTAACTTTTTAACTATCATTAATAATTCCTCGCTGCTCTGAGCGATAATAATGTCAATATTTTTGGATGGCGGTGACGAAATACACATGACAGTATGCCGACAGTGGCTGTTTTATCAACATAACGCCCACAGCATGGGCCGTAGCAAAATGGCGCTTTTGTTGCGAAGCAAGAAAAGTGACAGTTTGCGGAGGTCCAGCCCGAAGGGCGTGCATGCCTGTGCTTGTTAAAATTTCTACGACGCATAATTATCAGTTTTACGTACATGTTTCGATAGCCAATAACAGCATGTAATTGATAGTGGAACAAGTACCAATGTAACGGTAATGCTTTGCACTAGGTTAGTGATTATGATGCTGTAAATGGAATAGCACAGTTGAATAGCTGAAAATCCACCAAAAAGTGCTGCCGCCATGATTAATGCAGAGGTACTTCTACGACCCACGAAGATAGCGAGTAAAATCAGAGAAATTAAAGCAATACTCTCGTAGGTATCAGCAGAGGATTGAAGTAGGAGGTCTCTGTTGATCAAAGCCTGAAATACCTCACTAATAACAATACTAAAACAAAAGAGCATATAGATTATTATCGTTCCATGAATGATTCTATCTTTGATCATTGCTCGAATATTACTCCGGGTATTTTAACAGTTAGTTCAAAAGACCCGCGCCTTATATCACTTTCGCGGCGCAGTGCTGATTGATGCGAATAGATTGCATCGGATTCTATTTGTAAATCAATGTGTTAAGCGTAGGAATGGAGGCATTACTATGTAATTGAAGTGCCTAGTATTCCTTGGCTAATCTAATCCGTGGTCCCCTTATCATATATTCCACCCTATAAAAATCAATGACTTACAAGGACTCTTCAGAGATAAGTAGCCCGAGGCTGTTGAACTGGGAGATTTTGTTTGAAATTTGGGCTGATTGTCTGTTATTGGAGGCGAGAAATACAGTTGGCTAGAGGACCGCTTTGGGTCAATTTCGCTTGATTCGACCAAATCAGCCGAAGGTCCGAAGTTAGGCGATAACAGTCGTACGGTGATTCAGGAATCCATCGATCAATTGGTATTCGTTAAGGTCTCTTAATGGCACAGAGCGACGATCAAAGGAGTTTGGATCGCTAGTCTGTGCCTGACCCAAAAGAGACCACATAGATAGTGCAAACCAAGGCCTTCAAAGCAGACATTATTGGACATGCGTGCAGTTAATTGAGAAGGACATTTCTAGCCCTCCGTCGGTTTAATCTGCCAGCTAATTGAACGCCGTTACAATACCTAGCTTTTCAAAGGTTTTGAGAGGCCGCTGCCCATGAACCGTTTAGGTACTTGTGGATATTCTTCAATGAAGCCAATATATTACAACTTCTATTTACTCGGTTTTCAGGG
>Ga0209184_1000521_pt1 | contig 39376 bp, 26 predicted proteins | sample EN8Hudsemesocosm_2_FD_184627 | JGI IMG/M metagenome (GOLD analysis project Ga0209184, IMG submission 184627) | Methane-oxidizing microbial communities from mesocosms in the Hudson Canyon - EN8C Hudson Canyon (SPAdes) (version 2) | ecosystem: Environmental > Aquatic > Marine > Cold seeps | place... | reverse complement strand
AGATGGATTCAAGACTCTTGCAGAAGGTCAGGCAGTTGAATTTACAGTTGGTCAGGGCAATAAAGGTCCTCAAGCTGAGAACGTAACACCTTTATAGTCTAAACTATAAGTGTTATTCATTTTACCAGGTGCTTGCATAAGCTAGTACTTGGTGAAATATTTCTATTTTTCCTCTCTTTTAAATCTTCATTTTAGTTATCGATTTTTAACTTAAAATGGCGTGTAAATCTAAATAATCTCCTGGTTTAAGTTTTCGTCTTATTAAAGGCGTACTGCCGTATTAACTTCTTCATTTTTAACAATCTTTCAAGTTTCTATGGTTTCGAGTAAAATTCATTTTTATGGATGATATATATTCGACTATTCTTCTATTTTCTTTCCTAATTTATTAGTCACAAGTTCTAACTGGACAAATAACTATGGCGTTATGCTTGAAAGGCACAAAAATTTTATTGGGTATTACCGGGGGCATCGCAGCCTATAAATCGGCTGAACTTTGTCGAGAGCTCAAGAAAAAAGGGGCTGATGTTAGAGTTGTCATGACCAAAGGCGCAACAGAATTTATAACACCATTAACAATGCAAGCATTATCGGGAAATTCGGTTCATCTTGAGTTGCTTGATTCGACTGCAGAAGCTGGAATGGGACATATTGAACTAGCAAAATGGCCCGATTTAATTGTTATTGCTCCTGCGACAGCAAACTTTATTGCCGGGTATAGTCAAGGCTTAGCGGGTGATTTGTTGAGTACCTTATTGTTAGCTTCGGTATCTAAGGTCGCATTAGTGCCCGCTATGAACCAAGCGATGTGGTTGAACCCGCTAACTCAGAGAAATGTTGGTGAGCTATCTTCATTGCTCCAAGAGCAGTTAGTAATTTGGGGGCCCCAAGCAGGAGAGCAAGCTTGTGGCGATGTTGGGCCTGGAAGAATGCTTGAGGCAAAAGAAATATGTGCAAATGTGCAGGCTCAGATTGAACATCTACACCTTCCTCTTAGCACTAAAGACCAGCCATTGGGTAAATTGTCTGGTAAGCGTGTGATCATTACTGCTGGACCAACACGCGAAGCGGTCGATCCTGTGCGTTACATTAGCAACCATAGTTCGGGGAAAATGGGTTATGCGTTAGCGGACGCTTGTCGTGATCAAGGCGCTGAAGTATTGTTGATTTCTGGTCCTTGTCAATTGGATTGTCCCGAGTCTGTAGAGCGCATAAATGTGATTTCTGCACTTGATATGCACAAAATGGTTATGACACAACTTGGGCAGGGGTGTGACATTTTTATTGCCTCTGCTGCAGTCGCTGATTACCGCCCGCTTCATTTTGCGGACAAAAAGATTAAAAAAATAGGCCAGGCTGATATGAATATCGCCTTATGTCAAAATCCGGATATTGTTGCGTCTGTAGCGTCGATACAGAATAAACCGTTTACGGTTGGTTTTGCAGCAGAAACCAATGATTTACTGCAATATGCCAAAGGTAAGTTGCAGAAAAAAAACTTGGATATGATTATTGCAAATGATGTCTCAAACCCAGCCATTGGCTTTAATAGTGAGCAGAATGAAGTCTACGTGATTACTGAAAGTGAGCAAATAAAGCTTGATCAACAATCAAAATCAAAATTATCAAATAAGATCGTTAACCTGATAATTCAACACATCAATAATACATGCCAATGAGAGCTTCAATGAATAATGACACCTTACAAGTTAAAATCCTCGATCCACGTTTGGGGAATGAGATTCCACTTCCTGAATATGCAACTGATGGCTCTGCGGGGCTGGATTTACGTGCCTGTCTAGAAGAAAGCTATAAACTGGAACCGGGTGAAACCCGTTTGATTCCAACGGGAATGTCGATCTATATAGAAAATCCAGGTCTTGCCGCTATGCTATTACCTCGGTCTGGTTTAGGTCATAAACATGGTATTGTTTTAGGTAATCTAGTCGGCTTAATTGACTCGGACTATCAAGGCCAACTCATGGTTTCTTGTTGGAATCGAGGTGATAAGGCTTTTACGATAGACGTCGGGGAAAGAATTGCACAAATGATTATTGTGCCTGTTGTTCAGGTCGGTTTTGAGTTTGTGGATGAGTTTTCAGAAAGTAATCGTGGTGAGGGTGGTTTTGGTTCGACTGGGCGAGCTTAAGATTCGTCGCTCAACTGCGAGACAAATTACCAAGATAGCCTATGCTATGTAGACAGTGTGAATAAATAACAATGATGGGTCTGATAAAGGGTGTCCATGAAATTTTTGAAGAAAAAAATAGCGCTGGTTAAAACGGCAGATGATAAGCAGAAAAATAAAATTAAAGTAGATGCTACTTCATTAAAAACACCTCAAGTTGGTAAGTCTATATTGTCTTGGGTTTATCAGCCCGCTTTAGCTGCGATGGCATTATTAGCATTGGCCTATATTTTGTTAGAATTTATATTTATTCAGGCCGTTGAACAGCAGTACAAAACTGAGACGAAAACGATACTTGCTTCGTCGCTGGCTCAAAACTTCGATGCTTATATTTCGCGACGTGAGATTGCATTGAAGTCATTATCCAATACTGAGATTGCTAAAAAATTGATGGAAGGTGGGGGTTCTGAATACTTGAAGCGCGTGTTAAGTGCTGCCTTTGTGGATTTGGATCAGATATACGTTGTTTCTTTAACGGACATACCTCAATTGGATGCTTTAAATCCTAGTCTTAGTTTTGCCGGAATCGATTTAATAAGAAGGGCTGCGGCCGGAAAAACGACGAAAACAGAAGCTTTTCTATCGGGCACTACTTGGTTATTTCAAATGGCGGTGCCGGTTAAGTCAGAGTCAGGTCAAGTACATGGCGCACTCATGGCGACATTTAACCTAGCTGAGATTAAGTCGTTACTAGCATTGTCGAGTTCGCTTCCACAAGGAAAGCTGAGTTTGGTCAGTAACAATGGCTCAAGAGGTAAAGTAGTTTTTTCAACAGGGAATGGCAATGTAGACCAATTTGTGGAGGTTCCAACAATTATTCCACAATGGAAAATAACCTATGCGCCAGCTTCTTGGGGTGATATTGATAGAACGATGATGTGGGTGATTTTTGTGATTGTTGCGATATTGCTCGCGTTGGTTATTTTTGTATTATGCCGATTAAAAATGAATACTGTAAAGCACGATTTAATACATGCCAATGCGCATTTTCAGAAAATGCTATCGGGTGAAGACAGAAAAACACAACCTTTTGCTTTTGGTGAAATTCATTCTATGGTGACGGCACTAAGCCAAAATGTGAGAGTTTTGAGATCCGAGTTGGAGAGTAAAACTGCGAAAGCGAAGGGTGTTGAAGAAAACGAAAAAGCTGAAGAAGACAAAATAAGTGATGGTGATGGGCCTTTATTCGATGATGATTTACTCGACTTAGACGTACTGTCAGAAAGTGATTTAGAACATGATTCACTAGATTTAGATGAAAATGTTGACGGTGAAGACATGCTGACAGAGATTGACGGTTTAGAGTTTGATGTGCCTCAGTCAATCTTTAGAGCTTATGATATTCGTGGTGTAGTCGATGAAACTTTAAATGACGGCGTAGTTGAATTAATTGGTAAGGCCATTGCATCAGAAGCTTTATCGCAAGGACAAAAGACATTATGTGTTGGTTATGATGGCCGTTTATCAAGTGTCGCTTATTGTGAGGCCTTAACAAAAGGCATTCTCAGTACCGGTGTAGATGTGATTATTATCGGTCAAGTTCCTACGCCAGTACTGTACTTTGCAACACATCACTTTGAAACAGGGAGTGGCGTGATGATCACAGGGAGTCATAATCCAAGTAATTATAATGGCTTTAAAATGATGATCGACGGCGACACTTTGTCTGGAGATGATGTTCAAAAATTATATAACCGAATTATTTTGCAAGATTTTGCTCATGGACAAGGTGTTAGGTCAGACCAGACTATTGATAGAGACTATATTGACACTATTCTCAATGACATTGCTGTCGCAGCGCCTCTAAAGGTTGTTTTGGACGCTGGTAATGGTGTGGCGGGCGGTATTGCACCAACTTTAATCGAAGAGCTAGGGTGCGAGGTGATTCCTTTGCATTGTGAGGTTGATGGTAATTTCCCTAATCATCACCCAGACCCAGGAAAACCTGAGAATTTGCAGGACTTAATTGCTGCTGTAAAAGAGCATGATGCAGATATTGGGCTTGCATTTGATGGTGACGGCGACCGGCTAGGCGTGGTCACAAATGAAGGTAAAATTATTTGGCCAGACCGTTTATTGATGCTATTCGCAAAAGATGTTGTGTCACGTAACCCAGGTGCAGACATCATTTATGATGTGAAATGTTCACGTAGGCTAAACGGCTTAATTAGCAGTTATGGTGGTCGTCCTGTGATGTGGAAAACAGGCCACTCATTGATGAAAGCAAAAATGAAAGAGACCGGTGCATTGTTGGCGGGTGAAATGAGTGGTCATGTATTCTTTAAAGAGCGTTGGTTCGGTTTTGATGACGGATTATACAGCGCGGCTAGGTTGCTTGAAATTTTAGGTGTTGAAGATCAAAGCTCCCATGATGTATTTGCAAGTTTTCCTGAAGATGTTAGTACCCCAGAGATTAACGTACCTGTAACAGACGAAACAAAGTTCACTATTGTTGAAAAGCTATGCTTATTGAAAGGTCAGTTTATGGGTGGGAATGTGACGACTATTGATGGTTTACGCGTCGATTATCCGAATGGTTGGGGCTTATGTCGTGCATCAAATACCACGCCGGTATTAGTGTTACGTTTTGAAGCTGATGACGAAAACGCCTTGCACGAGATCAAAGACAAATTTATTGCTCAGTTAAAGAGTATTGACCCTGGGTTAGCGCTTAATTTCTAAGTTGCTTTTTAGTGTATCGAAATTAAAAATTTGGCTATTTAGAAAGAGCTGAATGTTAGAGGGAATATAAAGAGAGTGAAAGAGAGAATTATGAGTTTAGATAGAGAGTCAGCGGTACAAGTTGCATCCGTTTTAAGTAGAGCTTTACCGTATATACAGCGATTTTCAGGTGCCACGATTGTCATTAAATATGGCGGTAATGCCATGGAGAACGAGGAGCTAAAAAATAGCTTTGCTCGTGATGTGGTACTGATGAAATTAGTAGGGATCAATCCAATTGTTGTACATGGAGGGGGTCCTCAAATTGGAGACTTACTTGCTCGGTTGAATATTGAAAGTCATTTTGTTGATGGTATGCGAGTGACCGATAGCCAAACCATGGACGTAGTCGAAATGGTCTTAGGTGGTAAGGTTAATAAAGAAATCGTTGCTTTGATTAACAATAATGGTGGCAAGGCCATTGGTTTAACGGGTAAAGATGCGAACTTAATTCGAGCAAAGAAGCTAACGATTGATCAGGCCTCACCCGAAGTGCAGCGCCCTGAAATCATTGACATTGGACATGTGGGTGAAGTGACAAATATTGATGCGAGTGTGATAAATATGCTAACGCAGAGTGATATGATCCCTGTCATTGCGCCGATTGGTGTCGGTGAAAATGGTGAGTCTTATAATATTAATGCCGACTTAGTCGCCGGAAAAGTCGCAGAAGAGTTGAATGCTGAAAAACTGATTCTACTGACCAATATTGCAGGGCTCCAAGATAAGGCTGGTAATGTATTAACCGGCTTATCGACGGAGCAGGTAGATGGGTTAATCGCCGACGGCACCATCTATGGTGGAATGTTACCTAAAATTGGATGTGCTTTAGAAGCCGTGAAAAGTGGTGTAAAAAGTGCCCATATTATTGATGGGCGTGTGAGTCATTCAACTTTACTTGAGATTTTTACTGACGAAGGGGTTGGTACGCTTATTACGAATAAGGCGACTTAAATATCTAAATAGAATACTCTGCACGGCTAAGTTTTGTCGCCTTACTTAATTTTCGTCTTTTTGGTTATTTTTAACCTAATCTCTGACATTCCGGTGGTATTTTTAGCCGGAATCCAATTCTTCTATTGCTAGCCCGTTGTCACTTGGTTACGTCCGTTCTCTTTTGATTGATACAGCGCTAAATCAGCGATCTGTAAAAGGTCTACCGCTGTCTGTTTCGGTTTTATATGTGGTGAAAACTGAGCTAAACCTATGCTCATGGTCACATTAAAGTCGACAGAGGCGGCGTTAATGGTGAGCCCTTCAATTGTTTGTCGAATTCGCTCGGCTATTTCGAGCCCTCCCGATTGATTTGTTTCTAGCAATAGAATTGCAAATTCTTCTCCTCCCAAGCGACCAAAAATATCTTGCTCGCGAAGTGAGTTCTTGCAGGCAGTTGATACTTCTCGCAATGCTTCATCACCTGCGGCATGGCCGTAAAGGTCATTTACTTTTTTAAAAAAATCAATATCAAGCATTAACACCGAAACAGGGTTGCGGTACCGGCGGGACCGAGCTATTTCGATATTTGCCTGCTCTAGAAAGTGTCGCCGGTTGAATGCACCTGTGAGTGAGTCAATGGTGGCGAGCAAGGTAAGTTTCTCGTTTGCTTTATTGAGTCTTCCTGTTTTGATGAGTAGTTGATCATTGAGTTGTTCTTGGTCTCTTAAGGCGTTCAGTAGTTTTTTTGTTTTACTGGCGACTTTCGCTTCTAAACCGGTATTAAGTTTTGTTATTTCAGTGAATAAACGGGCATTCTCAAAAGAGATGGAGGCTTGAGTTAATAGCATGTGAATCACATCAATACGTTCTTTAGAAAAGGCCCCAGTGATTAGATTATTTTCCAAATATAATGTACCGAGTAGTTTATCTCGATAGTGGATAGGAACACACAAAGCAGATTTGATTTGCCTTTTGGCAATATAGGACTCGTTGGTATAATGCCCTTCTTGGCAAGCGTTTTTTAAGTTCACTAACTCACCTGTGCGTAAAGACAAACCAATTAACGATATAGGTAGGTCGATTGTAGCGGTTAACGTTTTATGTTGAAGGTAATCACTCCGCTTATTTGGTTTATCAACAAAAGCTTCGAGAGTGGCTTTTGTCGTATCCACATCGTGGCTACTAAGCACTAATGCACCTACTTGTGCGCCGGCATTTTCCATAATAATCGACATCGCCTCAGAGACTAACTCGTTGAGTGCTAGTTGGCTCGAAATGGCCTGTGAGGATTTCATGATCGAATCGATATCTAGGTTTTTTTCTAGAGGAGAGCTTGACGATGAGTGAGGCGAATTGTCTATGTCATTATTCATACCACTGTTCAACATCACGGGACTTGCATTACTTGCTATCACTGGGGATAAAAAACTATAGCGTAAGGGAAGGTTATCTAACTTGGGTTGGTAGCCCAGGTTTTTGTAAAGTGAAAAGGCCTTTGTGATATGAACCATGGCAAAGTCATGAAACCCCATCCCGTTTAGGTAGTCGCCATAGAGTTCATTGCCTAAAGCTGTATATTGGTTAATCCCGTTCGTTGTCGCAGCGGCGATGGCGTGCTGGTAACAACGAGCCACGGTTTCCATCGGGGCCTTGTCTAAGCTCAATTGTTGCGCCTCAAGTAAACTGATTTTATGTTGATGGTTAGGTGGGTAGCAGGCATTTAAGTCTTGTAATTTTTGTAAAAATATTTGATGGTGAGCTCGCCATGCTTTGGTTTTTTTTGTGCCGGGCTGCAAGTCACCGGATTTTAGCGCGCGCAACACGCTTAGGCAGAGCATGAAATAAAATTCAGCGGTTAAAGAGGATTGCTTTAGTTGTTGATAGTTTGATACTAACTGCTTTGTGTGCTCTAACGTGATAACGGGCTGCTGATCAGACCAAAAAAGGTAGTGAAATTGACAATGCTGCAGCCATACTTTAAAGATACTATTTTCAATTGCCTGTGCTTCTTTTTGGGTGAAATTCTCAGACCCAAGCAAGTCTTCATGTTGCTGTAATGATTGGGCACATTGGTAGTGGATACGTGCATACGGTAAAAATAGGCCTTTGGCCTTGGCGAATTCGAGGCATCGCTGTGCATGGCTTAGGTATTGTGTAATGGGGCTATTATTCAGTAGAACATTTAACTCACCGGCTAAATTTACTCCAGCACGCGCGAGCTCTCCTGAATGTAAGCCTTCTTCATAACCTTGTTGATAGAGGACTAATGTTTTTTTGGGGGGGGATTTAAGATGGGCCGAACCAAAAGCAATTATATTTAACAATGACGCTGATTCACGGCAATTGGGATATTGGTTTTTAATTTTTAGTGCCAGTTGGCCTGCCAAGTAAGCGCGGTCATAGTTTTCCTGAATATTCAGGGTCATTCCATATATGGCTAATACTATAGCTGTGAGGTCACATTTACCCTTCGTAATGGATAGAAGTAAACACTTTTGTATGCAAACGGAAAAAAATGTTGGGCGCATTAATAGCAGCGACGAAAGCCCTAAATTCGTCAGAATGTACAAGCTTAATTGGGTGTTACGGTCGTTTGTTTCGGGCAATTGGCATATTTTCTCTAAAGGTGTTTTTAGAAATGCCTGGTCTAAACGTATTTTTTGCTTTGCCAGATAATTCTTTAAGGCCGTGCCATCTTGAGGGAAAGTTAGGCCCAAAAAACTAAGCCCTTTGATACCGATGACAAGGGCTTTTTCATATTCTGCTTGGCCGATGTACTGCACAATACGTAAGGCGCATTGTTCTGCTTTATCGAGGTCATTATTGGTGTGTGTGAGCAATTGCTCATAGAGAGCTTCAGAGGCAACATTATGCCCGGATAAATTCTCACACTCAGCTTGTAAAGTGGTGAGAAGATAGCAGAGTGGGTAGCTGGTTTTCCAAGGCGGTTCGGGTAATAAGGCCAAACCTAAATGGGCATAATTGCTTGCATCGACCCAAGCACCGGCTTGTCGAGCTTTGTTGGCTGCACGATAATTGAGTGTTGCTAGGCGTGCTTTTTCATTGGCATCATGAATGAAGGCGTCGCCGTAGTTGAGTTGATTCACGAGCTTAAATACTTGGTTTTCTCGCTGGGTCTCACTCATGTGCTGGTAGAGTAAACGGCCAATGGCTAAGTGTGTGTGTTTGCAGGTGATATTATCAAGCGACTCGTAGGCGGCCTGTAACATACGGTCGTGAATAAAGCGGCAGCGGGGGATCTGTTTTGGCTGTTTGCCTAGTTTTTGGTCGTTTTTCGCGTTTGCTTGCGGCCTTGTTGCTTGTAACTGCATTCCCAGCAACCAATCACCGCCTTCTTGTATAACTAATCCTACTTTGAGAGCTGGCCATAGCGTGCGACAGGTATCAGACATCGGTTGTTCAGAAATAATGGCCAAAGTATCCAAGTCAAACTGAGTGCCGATACAGGCGGCTAGTTGTAACAGTCGCTGGGTGTCTGTCGGCAAACTTTGCATTTTTTGCAACATGAGCTCAACAACGTTGTCGGTGATGGATTCGGCATGAATATCATCGAGGTTCCATTGCCATTGCTGTGTGGCTAAATCGAAATTTAACAGCTTTCGGCAATAGAGGGTTTTCAGAAACTCGCGTGTAAAAAATGGGTTTCCCGCTGTTTTTTGATGTACGAGTCGAGTTAAGGGGATCACCGCTTCATCACTGCAATGCAGGGTGTCGATTAATAGCTGCTTAATGTCTGCTTCAGGTAGGGGGGTTAAATGCACTTCAGAGAGGATATTATCGTGATCACATTGGCGAATTTTGTCTAGCATTTGTTTCACAGGGTGATGTTCGTCGACATCATTATCCCGATAAGTAACCATCACAAATAAACGGGTCTTGGTTTTTTTACTGTTAGTTGATTGCTTGACGAGCTCTGGTATTAGATTCATTGTGCCTTGGTCGGCCCATTGTAGGTCGTCAATAAATAATACCAGTGGGTGGCTTTGTGTGATGGTATTAATAAATGTTTTGAATACCCAATGAAAGCGTGCCTGAGTTTCTTGCGAACCGAGTGTGGGGACGGCTTCTAAGTGACCTAGCAAGGTTTCGAATTCCGAAAGGAAGTCAATCAGAGCCCGAGCGTTTGTACCTAAAATATCGAGCAGTTGTTGCCGTTGCTGTTTTAGGCTTGCTTCGGGTTGGCTTAAAACATGATGTAACCACCCTTTAAATGCATGTTTTAGCGCTGAATAAGGCGTGCTTTGTTTAAATTGATCAAACTTACCGCTTATGAATAATCCGTTGTGAGCTGCAATAGGTTTATGTACTTCATGAACCAAAGCCGACTTTCCGATGCCGGAATAACCTGAAATCGCGAGTAACTGTGGCTGCCCTGCGACGACATAATGAAAGTGCGTTATAAGGGTGTTTATTTCTGCGGATCGACCATAAAGGTTTTGCCTGATTTGAAAACGCTCTGAAACATCTCGGGCACCTAGCTTAAATGTGTCAATTGTCGAACTCTTGTGCCATTCGTAGCGGCAGGTTTCTAAATCGTATCTTAAACCGAGCGCGCTTTGGTAACGATCTTCGGCATTTTTGTTCATGAGCTTATCAATAATCCGCGAAAGAATTATTGGCGTTTCGGAGCGAATTTCACAGGCAGGTATTTGCTGTGTCGCCATATGTGCGTAAACCATGCCCAAGGCATCGGGGGCATTGAAAGGCAAAATTCCTGTGAGGCATTGGTAAAGAGTGACGCCTAAAGTATAAAAATCAGTGCGGTAATCGAGTGCTCGATTCATTCGGCCAGTTTGTTCGGGTGATAGGTATGCGAGCATGCCTTCTATTTTTTCTGGTGGCTCGATGGTTGGTTGCTCTCTTGATAGTAAGCACGCTAAGCCAAAATCGATAATTTGAAGCTTTCTACTTTCTGGATTAACAATAATATTGCCAGGATGAAGATCTTTATGGATGATTTGTGCATGATGTATGGTGCTTAATGCATTCGTAAGTTGAATGGCAATATCAAAAAAGATATCCAGAGGTAAGCTATTTTGTTCGAAACCTTGTAAATAGTCGTTCAAGTCGATACTTGCGGTATCTTCGAGTACCAGAACGGTTTGTCCATCTTGATTAATGACGTCGAGTAGTTTGATGATATGAGGGTGTTCAAAGGTCTTTAACAGGTCTGCGGTAGAGGATAAACGAGCAATGTGTGAAGTATTGGTTTGTTCCTCGCACGTGCGTAAGATGACTGAGCGCTTATCACGATCACGTGTAGCTCGATACACCTGCGTGATCGGTGATATATAGAGAGTATCGTTTATTGTGAATCCATTTACACTGAGCATAAATTTCTGACGCATTCATCAAAGGTTGATCAGTAAAGTATAGCAGTGATTTAGGCTTTGGTAGGGTGAGTTTGATGCTTGATCACTATGTAAACCAGTATTAGCAGGTAGTTCGGATTTCACTACTAATTCTGGTTTACATGTTTTTTAAAGTTTGACTGGCTACAAAATGGTGGTTTGTTTAGTGGTTAGCATAAATGTAATCACTTAAATAAGTGTTCTTTTTGACTCATTCTTAGATTGTACAAGGTCTTGTTCGCCGACGACTCGGTTTCGGCCTGCTCGTTTGGCTTCATGCATACATTTATCCGCTTTTCTGATTAAGCTTTCAGCAATCTCCTCGCACTGATAATTAGCAACGCCTATTGACGCTGTAATTGTACCGAGTTCAATCTTTTCAGCGCTATCAGAAAGTGTTTGCTTGGATAAACGGTCGCGAATATTCTCTGCAACGGTTAAAGCATCACTATAATTTGTTTCGGGAAGTAAGATTACGAATTGTTTGCCGCTAAATCGAGCAACAAAATCACTGCCTTTGATATTGTTTTTCAATAATGTAGCGACAAAACGTAGAACTTTATCGCCGATTGTGTGACCAAACTTTGTATTAAATATTTTAAAATGATCCAGATCGACAAACAACATGCAAAGTGATTTTTCTTTCGATTTACAGTTGCTTACACAATTATCTACTTCGATATCAAAAGCGCGTCGATTATTAATTTTAGTAAGTGAGTCAGTCGTGGCTTCAGCATTCAATTTAGCAACTTCGGCGCGTAAATTTTTCATTTCTATCGCGATTGTTTCTAATGATGTCTGCATGTTTTGCGTGGACGCTTCTTGCTTTCTGGTTTCACCTAATAAATGTGATATAAGTTGTTTGACATCATTAATGTTATCTACACCTTCTACCTTTTTTGAAAATTCATAAAGCGTATTGGCATAATTAGAGAGACCTTCGCCTTCTGATGCAATTTTAATTAGAAAATCGTTAATGATTTTTTTAACACTGGCGCTGAGTTGATTAACCGCGGCCTGGTGTGCATTCGCGATGTGAGTAATATAAAGTTCTCTGAGGGCATTATCTGAGAAACTCGCGTGCTGTTTGTCTAATAAATGAATGGCGTCAATGAGTTTCGTATTTTTTCCGCTTACATATTCATACCAAACGGCATAGTTTTCAGGGGTGGTGGGAATGTTTCTTTTGTTCATTTCCGGAAGCGTTTGTTTTAATAATACAATCGCTTTTGAAATGTCGTCTATGTTGCTCATTGGGGTGATGATCCTTAGCCCTGGGAAGAAGTATTAATTGTTTAATTTACAGTAAATGATGGCAAATTATTTGAGGTAGAATGTTTTAATGTAAGTCTAGACTGAATTGTAGGAAGATAAAGTTTATCTTACTGTTTTTCTATATAAGCATTGTACGGTAAGTTTGCTATAGTTCTTTATAAGCCACTTAATAACTGAGTCGAAATACTCTGGAAATTCATAGACATGAAAAAAAATATACTCGTTGCTTTATTTCTTTTTGTTATTTTATTTGTGGGTTCTAAAGCTTTTATTGCACTCTTTTCTTACCAGGCAGCAGAAAAACTTAAGCAGTCTATAGGGCAAGAATTTGCTATCACGTATTCTTGGCTTTCTTCAGAGTTAGACGGCACGATTGTTTTTCACGACCTTTCTATTACGCCGTATCGCTTGAAACGAACCTTTTACATTGATCGACTTAGGCTGAACTACGGTAACTACTTTAATCTATTGCTTAATCTTTCGAATTTTACCTCCGGTAGGCATGATGGATTACAAAGTGTGTCAGCTCAGTCTATTAAAGGAGAGCTAGACGGTAGAGATTTTGAAGAGTGGATAGCGCTTGAGTATGGCGATGACTTTTCTAAACCTCTTGGCTTGTATGCTTGTGCAGATCAAAGTCGTGTCAGTCACAATAACTTACGCCAAATGGGAATTCATGAATATTACTCATCTCTTGTTATTAAGAAAAATAACAATGTCGAACCTGGTATTTTGGGGCTATCTGTTTCGTTAGACCGTGGACCGCTCGGGGAGACTATATTAAATACTACTTGGGGAGCTTCCTCGATCCCGAGTGATCTTTCTTTGTGGGATACCAAAAAACTTCAACTAAATGATTTATCTTTGACACATGTTGATAATGGATATTTTCGTCGGTTGAGTAATTTTTGTACGACATTTACTCAGCTTGATCGCGCTCAATTCAGTGAAACCGCTTCCAAGCAATGGCTACAGAGCTTGAGTTCAATCGGGTTTGAGGCCGGAGGGGAGGTAAGACAATTATATCGTGATTATTTATTACAAGGAGGGCAACTGAAAATTACGTTACTTCCATCAAAACCATTTGAATTTGATCGTTTTAAACAGCTTTTGGATAAAGACTTAATCTCATATTTTGGGGTGTCTGCGAAACTAAATGGCACAGCTATGCTCTCTTCTAAATTGATGGTGAATGGCCAGCACTTTAAACCTCCTGTGGTTATTGAGGATAAGAATGAAATGGCTGACTATATTGAACAGCCAAAAAGTGGTTATTTACCTATTTCATTGGAAACGCTAGAGCAAAGTGCGCAGCAAAAAGTTCGCCTTGTCATGCTGGATGGAAAGAAATATCAAGGGCTAGTTGTTTTTGTGAACGAACATAAAATTGAGCTTAGTCAGATGCTAGCGGGTGGTTCGGTTGCTTATTCATTGCAGCGTGATCAAATTGAAAGTATAGAAATGTGGCATTAAAAAAAGATGAAAACTTATTCTATCTCTAAAGTTCAATTACCAAAGTTTGAGAAATTATTAAATCAGCTGGTTGCGACGCCATCGATTAGTTCTCCCTCCGTAGATTGGGATCAGGGAAATTTACCTGTTATCCGGATATTGGCAGATTGGTTTGAGCTCTTAGGTTTTAAAGTGGAAATTGAGCCCATTCCTGGGCAGGTAAATAAAGCAAACTTGATTGCTACATTAGGTACAGGCGAGAATGGTTTGGTTTTGTCTGGGCATACAGACACAGTGCCTTATGATACTCAGAAATGGGTGAGCGATCCTTTTAAACTGGTGGAACGTGATCAGCGGTTTTATGGTCTAGGCACTTGTGATATGAAAGGTTTCTTCCCTATTATTATTGAAGCACTTAGACAAATGGAGGGGGCAGAGCTCACTCAGCCCTTAATAATACTCGCAACAGCGGATGAAGAAAGCTCTATGTCAGGCGCGCGCGCTTTAGCTCAGTCGGGTAGTATTCAGGGTCGTGCTGCGGTAATTGGTGAGCCAACGAGCATTCGGCCAATTAGAATGCATAAAGGTATTCTGATGGAGTCGATTGTAGTCTCTGGAGGCTCAGGGCATTCATCAAATCCTGACTTAGGAAATAGTGCCCTAGAGGGCATGTATGAAATGTTAGGTGAGTTACTGGCTTTTCGAACACGAATACAATCGCAGTGCCAGAATAACTTGTTTGAAGTAAACGTTCCCACCTTAAACTTAGGGCGAATACAGGGGGGCGATAGTCCGAATAGGATTTGTGGCCATTGTGAATTAAGTTTTGATATTCGCCCATTACCTGGAATGAACTCTGAGTCGCTTAAATCAGAAGTACGACTATTGGCAAAAAAAATAGAGATCAAACGAGGGCTCAAGATTAAAGTAGAGTCTCTATTTGGCGGCGTAGACCCCTTTGAAACTAATGCCCAAGCTGAATTAGTACGTTTGTGTGAGTCTTTGACTGGGCATGTTGCTGGCGCGGTTGCTTTTGCAACTGAAGCACCTTTTTTGAGTTCTATGGGCTTGGAAACAATCGTCATGGGGGCCGGTTCAATAGACCAAGCGCATCAACCAAACGAATTTTTGGCCTTAGATCAAATCAAACCTATGTCGGATGTATTGAGTAAATTAATTAAATGCTACTGTGTTGACGCTAATGAAGTTGGATTAAAAAAATGAGTGAAATGAAGGAATGGGTGGGGTGGTTTAGAAAAGCATCACCTTATATAAAAACTCATCGAAACAAAGTGATTGTGCTGGCCATTAGTGGCGAAACATTACAGCATCCAAACTTTGATAATATAGTGCATGATATTGCACTATTGAACAGTCTTGGTGTTCGTTTAGTGATTGTGTTTGGCGCGCGACCACAAATTGATGAAGCACTTCAGAAGAATGATATTGTTGCCTCGTTCCACCAGTCTTTACGCATAACCGACCCTGAAATGATGCCATTTGTTTTAGAAGCTTATGGCCGACTACGTTCTGAAATCGAGGCTAAACTGTCGATGGGGGTCATTAACTCTCCGATGCATGGGGCAAAGTTAAATGTTGTGAGTGGCAACTTTGTAATGGCCAGACCTCATGGTGTGAGCGGTGGTGTTGACTTAGGGTTAACAGGGCTTGTACGAAGTATTGATGTTTCGACGATTGAAGGGCATTTTGAAAATAGCGCAGTCGTATTAGTGCCTGCTATTGGTTATTCAATGAGTGGGGATATTTTCAATTTGAGTTATGAGGCCTTGGCAGCCGAGGTAGCCGTAGAGTTAGCAGCTGAAAAATTAGTTTATTTTGGTCATGATAGCGGTGTAAAAAATACGCAAGGCGAGTTACTGCAAGAGATGACCGTGGTGGAAGCGGCGCGCTATACAGATAAAAAGAGTGGTCAATCGGGCAATACCAGTTTGGACCAAGAACAAATTAATCAATTAACGGCTGCTGCTAAAGCTTGTCAGGCTGGTGTTTCTCGAGTTCATATGTTGAGTTATGCGCATGATGGGGCATTACTGGAAGAATTGTTTACCAGAGATGGTCATGGAACCATGGTGAGTGTGGATCATTATGATCAGATTCGCCCGGCAAGATTAGAAGATACGAATGGTATTCTTGAACTCATAAGACCTCTTGAAGAACAAGGGTTTTTGGTGCGTCGTTCAAGAGAGTTATTGGAAACTGAGCTAGACTATTTCTTAGTTGATGTTAGAGATAACGCAATCATTGGCTGTGCTGGCTTATACCCTTTTCCTGATGATCAAGCAGGCGAGTTATCTTGTTTTGCTGTAGACCCTACTTACCGAAGGCACGGGCGTGGTGACCGTCTTTTAGATGCTATTGAAGCTAGGGCAAAGAATCAGAATTTATCTAAGCTATTTGTATTAACAACCAAGACAGAGCATTGGTTTAAAGAACGTGGTTTTGAACTTGTCTCAGCCCAAAGTTTACCGGGTGAGAAAAACTATAATACAGACCGAAATGCCAAAGTATTAATGAAAAAAATTAGTGAACAAAACTAAAGAAGAGAAAAGGTTTAATTATGGAACGACGATCTAGCTTACGAAAACCTATACATCATGATGCGATGTTAAAGCTAGATAACGGCGGGACCTGGCCCTGTATCATCGCTGATTATTGCTCCGAGGGTATGTTGCTTAAATACACCCCAGAGGTTTGCGACGCTTTAGCCGTTTATACTAAAGCCGTTGATGGGCGAACATTTAAAGTCGTTTTTTATGGCCAACAAAATGAACCGTATGAACTGGAATCTAAACCTACTTATGTGATGGAACATGCATCAGGCGTGCGTTTTGTGAGTCGTTATGATGACGCAGTGAAATCGTTGGCAGAGTTTAATGCGCAAAAACATCATAAAGCGGTACCAGAGGGAGAAATAAAACAAATTATTCGGGAATGCATAGACTGCATTCAGGGTTATATACTGCCATTAATGAATGATTTTTATCCAGCTGTGATTAAGGATATTAAAGCTTCAGCCGTTGAGGCCTCATCAGATCAATTGTCAAATTCAATCATGGCGGCGGCTGATAAAATTAAGCGTGAACAGACTTCGATGCTGAAAACTTTTATGGCTGCGATTCAAGACCCGAAAGCTGCAGCGAATAAAAATTTGGGATCTAAAGTAGATGTCGTGGACGACCTGTCTTTGATTGATAAAGGTGAGTTTGAAGACTGGCTAACATCACGAGTGTTGATTACCAAAGCAGAAACAAGCTACAGAGCGCTGTTATTACCGCTGAAAATACGCTTGGATGCGATTGGTGTTGGCGATAAACGATATCATCAAAGCCCATTAGGCCCTTCGTTATTAGTAGGTGCATTTCAATCATCTTTGACCAGACTTGCCATGGGTAGCGCAGTAGAGCGACTGGTGTTTAGAAGTTTTGAGCAGCAAGTGACGGTTCATTTAGAACCGCTCTATGAAGATTTAAATGACGTTTTAATACGTCATAACGTCTTGCCAGATCTTGATGTGAGTAAAACTTTACCCAGAAAAACAAACACACCACGAAAAGAAAAAAAGACGGAAGAAAAAAGCAAAACAAAACAAGAGGTGGCTGAAAACACTGGTCAGAGTCTTAGTACAAGCGATAATTCGGTTAAGGCTGATCGACGTGATGAACCCATTTTCAGCTATGGTGCTGAACCTTCTTTTTATCAAAGTAGTGTGCCTGAAACCTATCAGTCGGCAGAGTCTCAAAGTATTGTAAGTGCTTTACCTCCTTTTTCAACGGCAGAAAAATCAGAAACAGGTTTTAAAGAAAATCATGAAACGGCTGAAAAAGCATTTCAAAATGTATTGGGTCTTGTTCGTTCGCTGCGTGTAAGTCAAAAGGCATCGAATGCTGAATTAGGGATCATTCCTCCTGTAGAAACTTATTCTGAATCTGAATTAAAGCAAGGTTTAAGTGAACTTCAAGCTTCTTCCGTTGAGGGAGAAGAACGACCTGAAGATAGATCTAGTTTATTAGAGCGAATTCAACTGTCTCTTGTCTCAACAACGTCTCAAGATGAGATACAAGAGAAGGGGATTGACGAAAACCAGCAAGTTGCGATAGACGTCGTTGATCGATTTTTTGCCAGCATGCAAAAAAACCCTCGTTTATCAGACGAAGCAAAGCAGCATCTATTAAAGCTAGAAGTGCCAGTGTTGAAGGTGTTATTAAAAGACGAACGTTTTTTTGATGACCGGAATAGTTCAGTCCGCGCGGTGATGAACCGAATAGCGCAGCTGGGTGCAACGGGAAGTCGCATGAGTCCATCTATTCGTAAAAAAGTGGATGCACTTGTAAAAACTGTTGTTCAGGAATTTGAACATGATACCGCAGTCTTTGATCATGTATTAAAAGAAATGGATACACTGGTAGAGCAGCAGAACCAGTTCTATATGAAAAATGTAGAGCGTGTTGCTGCAGCTGCAGAAGGTGTTCATAAGGTTGAGCAAGCAAAAATAGAGGTGTCAAAGGCCTTAAATGGATGTTTGAGGCAGCGAGAGGTACCTCCAGCTGTTTTAACGTTAATAGATAATGGCTGGCAAGACTTGCTTCAGTTAATTTACATAAAGCAAGGCGAGGGAAGTCCAGAGTGGGGTGAAGCCTTGGCAGTTTTGGAAGATTTGATTTCTTTTGGTAATGATCCTGCTACCCCGTTAGATATGAAAGCTATTTTGCCTCGGATACAAGCAGGTTTAAAGTTAGTTTCAGGAAATGATGAACCTTCCTTTGTCATACGGGATGCATTGAAATCCTTGATTATGTCCGGGCCTACTGGAGAGCAGAAATGTGTAAAAGCTAAGCTTCTAGAAGTGCCTGAAACCGAAACTGAAATTGTACGTCGTAATACAAAAACGTCAAATGAGCTAAAGCATTGGATTTTGCGAGTAAAATCTTTTCAGCCTGGTGTTTGGGTTCAATTCAAACGCGAAGAAAATTGTTCGAATTACATGCGTTTGGTATGGGTAGCAAAAGGTTATAGTAAGTTTGTCTTTGTGAACCACCAAGGCATGAAGGTTGTAGAATTAGGGCTTTTTAAATTGGCAAACTATTTAAAAACCAAGCAAGTGATTCCCGACTCAAACTATGAACTCCCGATCGTCAACCAAGGTCTTGATGATATGGTTAAAGATGTTTATGACAAGCTAGCGTATGAATCGAGTCATGATAGGGCTACGGGCTTGGTAAATAAACGTGAATTTTGTCGTCAAGTAAGAGCAGTCATGAAAACGGGGTCTAGAACATCAGCATGTCATCTGCTATATGTGCATTTAGAATACTCAGAGGCGGTTATTATCCCCTCAAAACTGACGAGCCTCGTTTCAGATAACCTTAGTGTTAATAAAGAGAAAACAACTGTAATTGGTCGAATTGATACGGGTGATTTTGCCTTATTTATAGTGACGGACAATCAAGAGCAACAATTTGGTTGCTTCAATGAGAAACTATCTCAGTTATGTCGGGAACATGCCGGCCTATCATTCCAGTTGAGTGAAAGTAGTGCGCATCTTGGATTTAATAATCCTGAGTTGATGATTGATCATGCTATGGCATCTATGCGTGAAAAGTTGGAAGAGTCAGCACCGCATCAGGCTTTAGCTGATGGAGAAAACTTACCTTTGGCTTCGGAAATAGAGCCGGAAATGCTTACTACTCATAATAATGAGAACAACACTGACTCTTCTCAAGGTGCGTTGCTTGAGGGAAAGCAAGTTGTCCCTCCCTCAGAATTAAATTTAGAAATCTATGCACAAAAAATTATTTCTATTACAGATAAATCAATCTACGGTGAACAATATGATCTAGTTTGTTCGGTGGTTGATAGTGGGACGTCATACGAACCAGAGAGTGAAGAAGATATATGCTTGTTGGATCGTTGGTGGATTCAGCAGTTAATGCTTAAAAAAGAGCATCAAGAACCGGCATGGGACTGTGTTCAAATTGTACATATAAAGTTAAGTGCTTATGCATTTAAAGATGATTCATTTAAAGACTGGTTGCTTCAACTTGTTGATGAGGGACGTCTAGAGTCTGAGCATGTTTGGTTTGATTTATATGATAGTTCAGAAATTGAAAATATACATGCTGCTGCCGATATGATGAAGCACTTGATGGTGAGAGGGTTTCATTTTTGTTTGGATCATTTTGGTACTAATCGCTCCCCCTTTTCTCAACTCAAAGCTTTACCCGTTGATATGATTAAAATCGATGAAAGCTTTATGGTGTCAATGAATGAGGACGAGACGGATGAATCAGCTGCCGACTCTATTACTGAGGTAGCTCACTATCTAGGTAAAGAAGTGATTGCTTGCTCAGTGGATTCAGCTATTTGTTTTCAACGGATGAAAAAATTGGGGCTTGATTACATTCAAGGTTCAACTGTTGCTGAGTATATTCATTTTGATGTGGTGATTGCACCTTTGGGTGAGTGACCGATAACATCGCGTTTATTTCCAGTGCACTGTTACCATGAAAATCAATAGAGAGCTTTTCATGGTAACAGTGTGACTAAATAAATCTGTCTTTCTTGTATACCTTTAGCCGAAACCTTTGTCTTTTAATACTTAAATACCAATAAAAAAACAAAAATATCGACCAATTAGTTATTGCTTGAATTATGCAATTATTATTTTAAATAAACTATTTATCAAAATTTCGAGAATAGAAAATTTCTTGCATTTCTTGTTTGAGATCTTTTTCAATCGTGTCGAGCTTTTGTCGGTTGAAATTTTCAATTCCTTGTCCAAATAAATAATCTTTGAGATCGAACTCTTTCAGTAGCATTTTTGTATGGAAAGTATTCTCCTGATAAACATTTACATCAATCATTTGATAGGCATCTTGTGTATCTGGACTTAAATAGTTTTGTATTGAACTAATTTTGTGGTCAATATAATGTTTGCAGCCATCCACATCACGTGTAAAGCCTCTAACGCGATAATCTAGCATGACAATGTCTGAGTCGAAGCTATGAATTAGATAGTTTAACGCTTTTAGCGGTGAAATTAATCCACAAGTAGAAACATCAATATCTACTCGAAAAGTACTGATACCATTAACCGGATGACTTTCTGGATAGGTGTGAACCGTAACGTGACTCTTATCCAAGTGAGCGACTATTGTGTCGGGTAAAGGTCCGGGTGCTTCAGTGTTACTATGCTTCTCTGGCGGAACTTCATGTTCAGCGATAAGCATCGTGACGCTTGCCCCATGTGGCTCGTAATTCTGGCGGGCAATATTTAAAATGTTCGCTTCAATGATTGAAACAACATCCGTTAATATTTGCGTTAAGCGTTCGGCATTATACATTTCGTCAATATAATCAATGTACTCTTTGCGTTCTTTTTCTGTATTTGCATAACAAATGTCATAAATATTAAAACTAAGAGACTTCGTGAGATTATTGAAGCCATGCAGTTTAATTTTTTTATCCATCAGTTTTTATTCCTTCGTGCTACAAACGACGTAAATGTTAATCATGAATTTCATAACTATGAGTAATTTCTACGCCGCCTTTTTCAAGCATGATAGAGGCAGAACAATATTTTTCGGCAGATAAAGAGACCGCACGTTGTACCAAACTTTCTTTAAGGTTGTCGCCTTTTACAATGAAATTAATTTTTATTTTAGTGAAAACCGCGGGCACTTCATCGGCTCTTTCTGCGGAAATTTCAGCCGTACAATCAGTCACTTTCTGACGTGACTTTTGAAGGATACTCATAACGTCAAACGAGGTGCATCCCCCTAAACCAAGTAATAACATTTCCATTGGTCGAGGACCTTGGTTTTTTCCGCCATGATCAGGTGGACCATCCATAGTGATTGTGTGGCCAGACTCGGAGTCACCAACAAATTTTGCATCACCACCCCATCGAATTTTTGCTTCCATAGTTATCAATCCTAGTTAAAAATAATTGCGTATAAATATGGGGGTTACATTATCATAAATACGTAAACAATAATAAATGTGGAATTAGTTTCTTGGTCTATACTTTTTTAAAAGAGCAATAAGTTCTTGTTCTTATTTAAAAATACAGTAGGCTATAGTGTTGAAGTTATTTGGGGTTGTTGTTCCCCTTACAGGAAGTAATTGCTTCTAGCATGTATGCAAATAAAAAGGTAAATAGAATGTCCTCGATTTTAAAACCGATTGAAAGTAAAACCAAACATTTAGATTATTTTCTATCGCAATGCCATCGTAGAAAGTACCCCGCAAAAAGTACAATAATTTATGCTGGTGATAAGGGTGATTCTTTATTTTATATCATCAAGGGTTCCGTTACCGTTATTATCGAAGATGATGACGGACGTGAGATGATAATGGCTTATCTCAATACCGGTGATTTCTTTGGTGAGATGGGCTTGTTTGATAATATGGACTCAAGAAGCGCTTGGGTAAAAGCGAAATCAGAGTGTGAAGTCGCTGAAATTAGTTATGCCAAATTCCGTGAAATAAGCCAACAAGATCATAAAATTCTTTATTTTATTGGCGAGCAAATGGCGAGTCGTTTACGCCAAACAACTCGTAAAGTTGGCGATCTGGCATTTTTAGATGTAACAGGTCGTGTGGCTAGAACCTTATTGGATTTATGTAAAGAACCTGATGCAATGACCCATCCAGATGGCATGCAAATAAAGATTACTCGACAAGAAATAGGACGAATAGTTGGTTGTTCGAGAGAAATGGTTGGTCGAGTTTTAAAAACATTGGAGGAGCAAGGTTTGGTTCAGGTTAAAGGAAAAACGATGGTGGTGTACGGCACTCGCTAAGTTATACCAAACCTAAGCTTTAAACTGATAGATATTTTAAAACCGATACTAAACTTTAGTATCGGTTTTTTTATAACTTCAAATCATGTTTTTACCGCTTTCAATTATTTTCTTTGCTTCAGGTCGCCGGGGTATTTCGGTTCCTTTTTTTGCTGCAGGACGGGCATAAATTTGCTTAACCCATCTTTCCAAGTTTGAAAACGGCTCAATATCAACACCTGACCAATTGTGTGTTCTAACCCATGCCCAATTTGCCATGTCGGCGATACTGTAGTCCTTAGTCAAAAATTCCTGTTGTTCAAGTTGTTTATCAAGTACACCAAACAGACGCTTTACTTCATTTTGGTAGCGATCAATGGCCGGCTGTATTGTTTCAGGAAAATAACGATAAAATACATTTGCTTGCCCCATCATTGGGCCTATACCGCCCATTTGAAACATTAACCATTGAAGAACTTGGGACCTTTGTTTGGGATCTTCAGGATAAAACTGTTGTGACTTTTCACCTAAATAAATCAAAATAGCGCCTGACTCGAATACTGTAAAGTCACCATTCGCTCTGTCTATAATCGTTGGAATTCTACCGTTAGGATTAAGTTCGAGGTAATCCTCTTTTTTTTGATCGCCTTTTGAGAGGTCTACCCCGATCAATTTGTACGCTAAATTCATTTCTTCTAAAGCAATGCTAACCTTATGCCCGTTTGGGGTCGGTGATGTGTAAAAATCGATCATAGTGCTACCTTACGCTTTTGCTGATGGACGGGAGGATACTAACTCATACCAACGTTTAAGATGTGGGTGTTCATCTGTCATGCTGATCTGGTTTACTCGATTGAAATCTATTGTGCAAAGCGCAGTAATGTCTGCAATTGTAAATTGATCACCCGTGATGTATGTGTTCTCAGCGAAATGTTTATTCAAAAAAAACATGAACTTTGTAATTTGAGTATGGCACTCATCACCCCATTCTTTAATTGGGTTCATTCGATCTTTAAAATAGCCGCTGCTGTGTTGGAAGCACATACCTGTGGGAATGAAAAAGAAAAATTCGATCCAGCGTTGCCACATTTCGATGTTTGCTTTTTGAACTGGGCTTGATCCCATTAGCGGATTTTCAGGAACTGATTCCTCAAAATAACGGCAAATTGCGACGGTTTCACTGATGTGCTGACCATCATCCAATTCTAAAACAGGCACTTTTCCAAAGGGGTTCATCTTTTTGAATTCTGGTGTGAGATTTTCTCCAGCCTGAAGATCTACCTGAATGAACTCAACGCTCTGAATGCCTTTTTCGTTAAGAAACATCCTAACTCTTCTTGGGTTGGGGGCAATTTTCATTTCATAAATTTTCATGAGATCTCATTTAATCCTGATAAAGTTTCTATGATTCTAAACGATCGTTCAGTAATATAGTTTTTTCTAAATGGTCAGTCAACAATGAGTTATAATGAACAGAAGAAATAAGGAGGGTGTGTTGTAGTGGCTAGGAAAATTGAATTTGATAAAGATGCTTCGCTTCAAAAGGCTATGCGGTTGTTTTGGCGTCAAGGCTATGAGACTACTTCGGTTCAGGACCTTGTGGATGAACTCGGTATAAATAGATTCAGTATTTATAATTCTTTTGGAGATAAAAAATCTCTTTTTCTAGAAGCTCTGGCGCATTACCGAGAAACAGTTCTTGGATTTCTAATTCAACCCTTAATGGGCTCTGAGCCTGCAAAGTTACGTTTGGATAATTACTTAGATAGGGTGGCTAAACAGCTTCAAAAGAAATCTGGTGAGCTAGGTTGTATGATCCAAAATACGAGTTTGAGTTTCATTGCAAATGATATAGATGTAGGGGTAGCACTTGCCGAAATGTTTGGAGATTTAAGGTTAGCATTAACAAAAGCGATTGATGAAGCAAAAAAGTCCGGGGAGATATCAAAGTCGTTTGCTGAGGAAAATGAATCAGGAGCACTGGCCAATTTTATTCTGAGTCAAATTCAAGGGGTGATTATGCTGAGGCGAGTTTTAAAAGATAAAGCTATAGTATTGCCACAAGTAAAGTTACTGAGGACGCAAGTTGCTAGCTGGTAATGCTATCTAGATTTAACGGTAGTTGTACCTTGGGAACGCCAGTCAGAAAGGTATATGCTGCCTGCAGAAGGGCCATCTTTGGATGTATTTAGTTGATCAATTGAGAGTAAGTCAATATAAAGGTCTCTAGTCGTCTCGATATTATTATTCGAGATTATTGTTAGCTCGTGATGCACGTCTTTGTCAAAGTACCTGATTTCGCTATTGCTATAATCCCTAGAAGTGGCAATACCAATAGTTTGTTTACTCGCATAAATAGCCTCTTCAAAAGCACTAATATCAACTTCTTGCTCTAACACATCGTTAGTATGACTAATGCTGTCATTTACAAGTGATTTTATTTCTTTAGCAGCAAATACTTGTGTTGTTTCCCCTTCTTGGTAAGTGCTGTATTCCCCAGAAGATGATGATGTGTCATCTGTTTGATCAATCGTTAAGCCGGCAGCAGGGGCTCCGAGTATATTCAGAATATTGTCGCCTGTTTCTGCTGACACGTTACCTAAGTCATCTTCCGTCATTGGTTTAGCAGCTTGAATATTTAAGCTGACTAAACTCAAGGTAATTAACGAAACAAACGTTGTAGTGGTAAATATTCTTAGTGACATGGTATGACCAATCTTGTGTTTTTTTATGTGTCTGTATGTTAAGTGTACAGTTGTTTTTGTAATTTTGCACGACCAAGATGAATAATGTTCATGTTTTCTGGATGGGGGGGCGGGTTTGTACTTACGTTAGTTAAAAAAATTCAGGAATAAAAGTGGACGTGACAAAAACTATTTATGCTGGAACATAACCTACTTCATGCTCGATTATGTTTCCAGTGTTAAGTGTACAGCGTTTTCTTCTTAGCAATATTTTCATAAAGGTTATTCATGTTTATTTGATGGTTGAGGTAAAAGTTTGCTTGCCAAGAAAATAAAGCAATATTTTTATTTTGACTAACGAAAACACTTATCAGGGTCTAAACTGGATAAGTATTGACCAAAATAACAAGGGTAAATTCTCTAAAGGAGAAATTGATGCTGGATGATTCAGATCCAATTGAAACGTCTGAGTGGCTTGATGCTTTGGCATCCGTGATAGAAAATGAAGGCGCTGAAAGAGCAAAGTATCTATTAACACGATTATCTGAAAAAGCGAGAAAGTCAGGAGCAGACCTTCCTTACTCTGTCACCACACCCTATTGCAATACGATTCCAGCCGACCAAGAAGTGCGAATGCCGGGCGATTTGTTTATGGAGCGACGTATTCGATCACTTATTCGTTGGAATGCGATGGTGATGGTCTTACGAGCAAATAAGAGGCCAGGAGAGTTAGGTGGCCATATTTCTTCATTCTCTTCGAGCGCTACCTTGTACGATGTTGGTTTTAATTATTTTTTTCATGCTGGAGACGAAAAGCGTGAAGCTGATTTGGTTTATGTGCAAGGTCATACTTCACCAGGAATTTACGCCAGATCTTTTTTAGAAGGACGTTTCTCCGAAGAACAAATGGATCGTTATCGGAACGAAGTCGATGGTGATGGCCTGCCATCTTATCCTCACCCTTGGTTATTGCCAGACTATTGGCAGTTTCCAACAGTTTCTATGGGTTTGGGTCCATTGCAAGCAATCTATCAAGCGCATGTTATGAAATATCTTCATAGCCGAGAGTTAACGGAAAGAAAAGATAGAAAAGTTTGGTGCTTTGTAGGTGATGGTGAGACCGATGAGCCTGAAACGCTGGGTTCAATTGCGCTGGCTGGGCGTGAAAAGCTAGATAATTTAATTTTTGTTGTGAATTGCAACCTGCAACGTTTGGATGGGCCGGTCAGAGGAAACGGTAAAATAATTCAGGAGTTAGAAGGTGTATTTCGTGGTGCAGGCTGGAATGTCATTAAAGTTGTTTGGGGAAGAATGTGGGACCCTTTATTTGAAAAAGATAAAGAGGGTGCCATGCAGCGTGCCATGGATGAAGTGGTCGATGGCGAAATGCAAAACTTTAAGTCGAACGGTAGTGTTTATACGCGCAAACATTTTTTTGGTCGTTACCCTGAATTGGCAAAAATTGCTGAGAGCTTAAGTGATCAGGATATAGAACAATTGAATCGTGGAGGTCATGACCCTTATAAAATGTATGCGGCATACCATAAAGCTGTGCATCATAAAGGTCAGCCAACAGTTATCTTGGCGCAAACGATTAAAGGCTATGGTTTTGGGAAATCGGGGGAGGCTACAAATAGTACGCATTCTCTAAAAAAATTAGATGTAAATTCTTTAAAAGATTTTAGAGACCGATTTGGTGTACCGATTACCAATGATGAAATTGAGACGATACCTTATTACCGACCGGCTGACGATAGTCCTGAAGCGCTATATATGAAAAAGCGTCGATCAGACCTCGGGGGCGTATTTCCGAATCGGCGTGAACAAAGTCAGCCTTTAAAGGCGCCAGAACTCTCACTCTTTGATGCTCATTTAAAAGGTTCTGGGGATCGTGCAATATCAACTACGATGGCCTTTGTTAGAATGTTAACCGCTTTGACGAAAGATAAGCGCTTAGGTAAGCGTATTGTGCCGATTGTTCCAGACGAAGCCCGTACTTTTGGAATGGAGGGTATGTTTCGTCAATTGGGAATTTATACTTCTGAAGGTCAAAAATACGTGCCTAATGATCGAGATCAGGTGATGTATTATCGAGAAGATAAAGCAGGACAGATTCTAGAAGAAGGGATTAATGAAGCAGGCGCCATGTCTGCATGGATGGCTTGCGCGACTTCTTACAGTACAAATGATTACCCTTTAATTCCTTTCTATGTTTTCTATTCAATGTTTGGTTTTCAGCGTATTGGTGACTTGGCTTGGGCTGCTGGTGATATGCGTGCGAGAGGCTTTTTGGTGGGGGGGACGGCAGGGAGAACAACTCTAAATGGTGAAGGTTTACAGCACCAAGATGGCCATAGTCATATTTTAGCAGGAACTGTTCCTAATTGTGTTGCTTACGACCCAGCTTATGCTTCTGAATTAGCCGTGATTATACAGGACGGCTTACGCCGGATGTATCAAGAAAATGAAAGTGTGTATTTCTACATCACAGTAATGAATGAAAACTATATACAAGCGCCTTTAGTGAAAGATTCGGAAGAGGGGATTTTAAAGGGCATGTATCTTTTTGACTCACTCAAGTCTAAAGGTAAAAGTAAGAATAAAAAATGCCATGTACAGTTATTAGGGAGTGGTGCAATTTTTAATGAGGTGAGGGCTGCTGCAAGTTTGTTGTTGGAAGATTTTGGAATTAGTAGCGATATATGGAGTGTTACCAGTTTTAATGAGCTGGCGCGTGATGGTCAAAAAGTAGCGCGATGGAATATGCTCAACCCTGAAAAACAGAGAAAACTTTCGTATGTTGAAAGTTGTATGAAAGATAAGGATGGTCCGGCTATTGCGTCAACGGATTATATACGCTTATACAGCGATCAAATCAGGGCGTTTATGCCTTGTGATTATACTGTGTTAGGAACAGATGGGTTTGGTCGAAGTGATACGCGAGAAAAACTGAGACAATTTTTTGAAGTAGATCGATTTTATGTCGTGATTGCAGCGCTCAATGCTTTGTCTAATCAGGGTAAGCTTGACGCGCAAACAGTTTTGGACGCGATGCGTAAATACGATATAGATCGTAATTGCTTAAGCTCGATGCAGCGCTAATAGGGGGAACATTATATGAATTCATTGGATGTAAAGGTTCCTAGTCTAGGTGTTGACGGCGCAATGGAAGTGATAGAAGTTTGCGTGTCGGTGGGGGAGGAGGTAAGTCAGGATGATTCAATTGTAGTATTAGAGTCTGATAAAACGACGGTGGAAGTCCCTTGTCCTACAGCCGGTAGAGTAGAGACTATCAATGTTAGTGTGGGTGACAAAATTCTAGAAGGTGAGGCTGTATTAACATTGTCTAATGCCGAAGGCTTAATTGGCCAGACTGAGTCAGAAGTTAAGGTGGAAGAATCCATAATAGAAGAGGAGCCCGTAAAAGAGGTGCTGGCTGAGTGTGAAGCGTTAGCCAAAACGGTTTTGAAAGATGTTTTGGTGCCGGACTTAGGGGGGGCGGAGTTCGTTGAAGTGATTGAAATTTCAGTTGGTGAAAATCAAGACATTGCAGAAGATGATACGCTTTTAGTACTAGAATCGGATAAAACAACGATGGATATTCCATCACCTTTTTCAGGGGTGCTAAAAAGATTGAATGTGAAGCTCGGAGATAAAGTTTCATCTGGAGATGTCATTGCTGTCATGCTCAGTACTGAAAAATCAGTTGGCGCTGAAGAAAACCTGCTGGATTCTATCAATAAAACAGGAAAAACACTCCCAGTGGAGGACGTTAAAGCAGTAGTTAGTGTTCTTGATCGGGAAGTGACTGTTACGCCTCAGGCTAAAAATTCTAAGGTTACAGCGTTAGCAAGCAGCAATAAAAACGTGCATGCAGGGCCAGCAGTTAGACGCTTAGCGCGAGAGCTGGGTGTTGATATTGCTAGAGTAAAGGGGAATGGTCCCAAAACGAGAATTTTAAAAGAAGACCTCAATGCTTACATTAAGCAGCAGGTCACTTTAGCTCAGGGCTCACCTCAAGAAAGTGGTGCTGATTTTTCTGGGGGTGTGTTGCCGAAGGTAAAGCTACCTGACTTTTCTGCATTTGGAGAGGTTGAGTGCAGCGCAATGGAAAAAATTCAACGCATTACCGCTGAAAATATGCAAACAAGTTGGTTAACTGTGCCGCATGTTACTCAGTTTGATGAAGCCGATATTACTGACATGGAAGTTTTCAGAAAAAACCAGAAAAAAGCAGGTGAGGTTAAAGGCATTAAACTCACGCCCATGGCTTTTTTATTAAAAGCGTGTGGGTATGCACTAAGCCAGTTGCCTCAGTTTAATGTTTCGATTGATATGCAGGGACATAAGGTTTTTCAAAAGAAATATATTCATATTGGTATCGCGGTTGATACGCCTAATGGGTTGGTAGTGCCTGTAATTCGTGACGTTGATAAAAAAGGCTTGTGGGCATTAGCTGAGGAGTGTCAAATCCTCGCATCGAAAGCCCGAGACCGTAAATTACAACGGGCTGACATGCAAGGTGGTTGTTTTACAATTTCAAGTTTAGGAGGGTTGGGTGGAACGGCCTTTACGCCAATCGTTAATACACCAGAGGTTGCTATTTTAGGCGTTTCAAAAGCACAGCGTAAGCCTGTATATGAAGGAGAAACTGATGGTTTTGTTCCCAGGTTAATGCTGCCGTTGTGTTTGTCATATGACCACAGGGCTGTGAATGGTGCTGATGCAGCACGTTTCACGTCTTTATTATCTCGTTCGTTGGGGGATTTAAGGGCCTTGTTATTATAGCTTTAAGTGTGTTTTGCCTGTAAAACTACGCGTTAGGTATTATTTCAATTTACTGAGGGGGTTCGAAATGTTGCTTCGCTGAATTATTGGCCTCAAAAATAAATTGGAGCAAGTGCTGAGGATCTGGAATAATAGTGCTAGCAAATAGAATTTGAACTACGCTAATAATTATAAAAATATGACTTCTGTATTGGCTTATATAAACTGTATTGAGCGTGTTGCAGTGAGTCTTATGAAGTAAGAGAATTTGTTTATTATGGAATTTAAAACACATTTTATAAGTCGAGAAGATCGTCGGATTGCCCGTCAATCGTTGACAGGAAAGCATGGCTTTAAAGCCAGTGTTGATATTGATGGTGGTGTAATTGATGCATCGTTGTCTGACTTTTCAAGTCTTGGTTTTGCTATTACCTTAGATGAGTCTCATGCCGACTCTCTGAATGTAGGCGATAAGCTTCCTGTAACTGTGAGTCCCTTAATTAATCATCACTATCTGATTCATGGTGTGATTATTGATAAACAGCCCACTAAACTTAGACGGATTAAAATATCTGCGGTGATTGAACATGAGCAAAAAAATAAGCATGGTGACCTTTATCCTGTACATTTAAGTGCTGCAGAAGGTCTAAAAGGTCAAATTACACATCCATTCTTTTATAAGCAAAACAGCTATTTTGAGGTTGAGAGTTTATCTAGAAAAGGCTTCTACGCAACAAACATAAACTCAGACTTCACTTTGTTTGATTTTATGGAGGTGAATTTTAGTGTCGGGTCGATTAAAGGTTTGCAAAATGTAGTGGGTGAAATTTCTAATGTCTCTTTAACGGATACTAATAAAATTCGTTGTTTTATTAGTACACCTAATTTGCCCTTTCAAGCGGAAGAAGAGTTAGCGCAGTATTGTTTTCATTTTGCTCAAAAGACGCCAAGAGATATCAATAGAGCAGGGCTAAAAACTCAACATATCCAAGAGCTCGTTCAGTATCGTTTTGTAGAAACTCAGGCGGAATATGAGGCGGTACTAAAACTACGGCGTAAATCATACGCGAGCCAAAATATGTGTACAAAAGACGACCCAATTGCAAGGTTTGCGATGCAGCAGGACGCTTATGGTCGAATCTTGATTGCTTTTCATAATGATCGAGTCATTGGAAGTGCATTGCTCGTTTTTGGTGAGCGAGGTGAAAAACCTTTTGAGCTCGACTTGCTGTTGCCAATGAGCGAGTTTTCAAGACTTCCCGGTTACGAGGAGTTGATGGAAATTACCGCTATTTGTATTGAGCGACATTACCAAGATACTGATGTATTGCATGGCGTTTTTGAAAATATGTATCGAGAGGGGCTATCTGCAGGAAAGAAGTATGTCATGGTAGCGAGTACAGATGAATGGATTGAGCGATATAGCTTAATGGGATTTAAATCGACCGGTTTATCGTTGACTCATCCTAGAAACGACGATATGGCACTGGATGTTATGTTGCTAAATAAGGATACGGGTAAAACAGGCAAAGGGATGAATTCTGTTCGTTGGTGGAAAGTGTGGGGGCATGTTAGTTTGCATCTTTATCAGCGTCGAATTGTAGAATATACGCCCTTACAGAAATTACGAGTATACTTTAATCGTTCGCTTTTTGAGGTTGATAAAGGAGTGAGACGTTTTCTTCGTTGGATACGCTAACTTAGTGGGAGCGCCATTGGGTTGTAGGCAAAAAAAACCCCAGAAAAATTCTGGGGTTTGATATATCTTGAGTTTTAAGCTGGCATTACGTTTTCAGCTTGAGGGCCTTTTTGGCCTGAGCCTTCAGTGAAGGTAACTGCTTGGCCTTCTGCTAAAGTTTTGAAACCATCGCCTTGAATGTTGCTGAAGTGTACAAATAGATCTGCTCCACTCTCACGTTCAATAAAACCAAAACCCTTTGACTCGTTGAACCACTTTACTGTTCCGTTTAGCTTATCTGACATTGTCTAACCTTTATCTTTTAAATTAACTAAGCAATAAGTGACTCGTATTAAGTAACTTATTATTAATGTTTGAAATACGAACTAGATCTGATGTATCTGTATTAAACAGCACTGACTAATAGACTCAAACTCAAGTAAGAGTGTAGTCAAAGATCTGCAAATCAACAAAGTTCAGTAAGAAAAAAGTGAATAAATATATTTTAGTGATAAAAATAAACGAGGAAAGTGCTTGCTGTACATAGTAAGTATTTTAGAAGTTTAAAATATGCCCTATAATGCAGCCAAAGTATTCAAGTACTCTAATAACGTTAATGACAGGTGAGGTGATTTAGTGAAGAATTTATTAAAAGTTTTGAGTTCAGCAATGTTGGCGCTGGTAGTTGTTTTTTCGGCACAGGCTGCAATGGATGAAGACTCAATTCGTGAACGTACTATGCCTGTTGGTAAAGTTTGTATAGAAGGCAACGATTGCGGGTCTGCGACAGCTGCTGTTGCTTCTGGTCCTCGTGAAGCAAGTGATATTTATCAAACATCATGTTTTGGTTGTCATGGTACGGGTGCTTTAGGTGCACCAAAATACGGGGATGTGTCTGCTTGGGGTGAACGTTTAGCGAAAGGGGTCGATACCTTAGTGAGTAATGCAATTGTTGGTTTTAATGCAATGCCCCCACGTGGCACTTGTGCAACATGTTCTGATGATGATATTGCATCCACTGTTCAATATATGATCGATAATAGTAAATAAAGCGGCTTTTGCTAAATGGGGGAGGTTAAGCTCCCTTAATTTATCGATGATATGTTAGTGGTATTTTTTTAAGTATTCATCTGATAGAAAATAAAAAGCCTCCAACATTTAAAATGTTGGAGGCTTTTTTGTACTGGTTTAACTACTTGTTAATCCATTTTTCGAGCTCTAGGCTTTCTATCGCCATCTGAGCTGTCCTTACGTTTTCTAGGTTTACGTTTCTGGTCTGATGGTGCGGCGACGCCGGCGCTTCCTTCAGTCTCAGGCTTTAAACCCATTGGACGATTTGATACTTTTGCATTTTGAAGCAGTGTCAATAAAGAATCAGGCATGCCGGCAGGTAGATCAACTGTACTGTGGCCGTCATAAATTTCAATCTGACCAATATACTCGCTGTCTAAGTCGGCGGTATTCGCGATAGCGCCAACTATATTACCAGGCTTAACGCCATCGTTGTGGCCGACATCAACTCGGTAGCGTGTTAATTTTACTTCTGGGTGATTCTTAAGCGGGCGCATTTCATTACTTGCAGGTCGTTTTCGTTCTCTGCCTCTGCCTCTTTCGCCGCGCTCACCCCTTTCACCACGATCTCGTCTAGAGTCAGTATCTCTTTCTCGCTCTGGGCGATTAATCTTACGATCACTTTGTGGATCAAGCAGGAATGGCTTGCTGCCATTGCACATGTGCGCAAGTGCTGAAGCAATTTTGATAGGGTCAGCTTGATTCTCTTCAATGAGATTTTCAATGATATCTTGGAAAATCGTCAAGTTCTGATTTTCTAATCGTTCAAGGATATTTTCTTTAAACTGGTCGACACGAATTTGGTTAATATCTGAAGCAGACGGGATGTTCATTTTTTCAATGCTTTTCTTTGTCGCTCGTTCAATAGAGCTAAGCATTCTTTTTTCACGTGGCGCGATAAATAGTATCGCATCACCTGATCGGCCTGCACGACCTGTACGACCAATTCGGTGAATATAAGTTTCAGTGTCGTAAGGTACGTCATAGTTAATAACGTGACTGATGCGTGGAACATCTAATCCGCGTGCAGCAACATCGGTGGCGATAAGAACGTCAATTTTTCCGGTCTTTAAGCGATCAACAGTTTTTTCACGTGCAGCTTGAGCTATATCACCATTCAATGCAGCACTTGAGAAGCCTCGTGCATTCAATTTTGTCGCCAGCTCTTCTGTTGAAACTTTTGTTCTTACAAATATAATCATACCGTCGAATTCTTCTACTTCAAGAATTCGCGTTAATGCATCTAACTTATTGATACCAGTAGACATTAAATAGCGTTGGTTGATAGTACTTGCAGTTGCCGTCTTATTTTCAATTTTGATAATTTCAGGTTTAGTTAAGTGTCTTTCAGCTACTTTTTGAATCTCTCTTGGCATGGTTGCCGAGAATAACGCTATTTGACGGTCAGAAGGTGTATGTTCGAGAACCCACTGTACATCATCAATGAAACCCATACGTAGCATTTCATCGGCTTCATCTAAGACTAATGTTTTTAGATTGTCTAGGCTTAATGTTTTCCTGCGCATGTGATCCATGACGCGGCCTGGTGTACCTACAACAATTTGAGCGCCGCGCTTTAATTGGCGTAATTGATTCGTGTAGCTTTGACCACCATAAATAGGTAAAACGTGGAAACCTTTAATGTATTTTGCATAAGACTGACATGCTTCGGCAACCTGAATGGCTAACTCACGAGTAGGTGCGAGTATCAGTACTTGAGTGTGGCTGCTTTTAGGGTCAATATTTGCGAGTATTGGCAGAGCGAAAGCAGCTGTTTTACCTGTTCCGGTCTGTGCTTGTCCGATGATATCTCTACCATCTAGTAAGAAAGGGATTGCTTGTTCTTGAATAGGAGAAGGTTTTTCGTAGCCTAGCTCCTTAACAGCTTTAAGAAGAAAGTCGGGAAGGTTAAAGTTCTCGAAACGAGACTCAACATCAGTCATATAGTACGCCTGTAAAAAGTAAACTTGCTAGTGTCCGTAAAGTACGGTTTAAAGTTTTTCTGACACGCTGCAAGTACGTCCTGTATGCCGACTGCGACATTCCTCTGGTTTGGCTATAGATTAAGCCTGTTTATACCAGTGTTTCTTGTTGGTGCCTGAAAAGGTGCGCAAGTATACGCAGGTTTTACGAAAAAAGCTTTGTTTATTTTTTGAGCGTTTTTTGTGTATCTCTAGTTTGTATGATTCAGGTTTACTTCTTCAGTATTTCACATCTTAGCTACAGGTGAGATAGTTTAACTATTTATGTCGGTATATAGAGGGGGTATCACCTGTAGGAGGTTTTATGAATCGTTTTGGGGTTTTGGCAGGAGTAATAATATTTTAAATTGTTGAAGGGCTGGTTAGTGTTTTTTTTTATGCTAAATAAATACCACCTAATATTTTTTGGTGACTTGCGCCAGTGACAGTTTTAATATTTCCAGGGAGTTGGTTTAGAGTTTGTTTAGCAAGCCAGGCAAAGGCTGTAGCTTCGACTAGTTGTGCGTCAATGCCCAGTTTGCAGGTAGTGGATATGTTGTAGTTTGGAAGTAATAAGTTAATGCGTTCTTGTAAAAATGTATTTCTAACTCCGCCGCCACATAAAAAAACGTCACAAGGTTGGTCGTTTGTTTCTAGTTTGATTGTGTTAGCAATGGTTGTAGCCGAAAACTCAATTAAGGTTCTTTGTATGTCTTTTGCTTCTTGGGAGTCTTCAATGTGATGCTTAAGCCAGGAGAGGTTAAAGTACTCTCTACCTGAGCTTTTAGGGGGAGATTTTTGAATAAAGAGGTCTGCTAGAAATTTATTAAGTAATGGGTGGATTATTTTACCAGTTCTTGCCCAGTTACCATTTGTATCAAAAGGTTTGTCTTTATGGTGCAGAATCCACTGATCCATTAAGGTGTTGCCAGGTCCGATGTCATAACCTTTTACTGTGTGGCTATTTTTAAATGCTTGGCCTGGTTGTACCTCTTTCTCTGGGGGCAGTAGGGTGATATTTGCGATACCGCCAATATTTATGATTGCGCGAAAATCATTTTCAGATTGAAAAGCAGCTTGGTGGAATGCTGGTACAAGAGGCGCGCCTTGACCACCTGCTGCTATGTCAGCCATGCGAAAATCTGCAATGGTTGTGATGCTAGTTTTGTGAGCGATAATGCTCGGGTTGCCAATTTGCAATGAAAACGGTTTCGGGATGTTGGGTTGGTGACGAACTGTTTGTCCGTGACTTCCAATGGCAGAAATATCTTGAGCTTGTAAATTTTCTTTTTTTAATAAAGAGTTAACTGTTTTTGCGACTAATTCTGCAACGATTATGTCTAAATGCCCGCATCGCTCTATTTCATTTTCGCCCGGAGAGCATAGTTTGGATAGTTGTTGCTTTAAATTCGAAGGTATTTCGTTGCTGTGATGGGCAAGTGTTTCAATTATGTTGTTATCAATAGAAACAAGTGCGGCATCGACAGCATCCATGCTGGTACCAGACATAACGCCGATATAGAGTGTTTGTTTATTGCTTTTCATTAGCTGCAAGTTGATAGCTATCGCTGAAAGTGGATAGCTGGGCTAAATATGAATACGTCTGTGCTTTGAAGTCCGCGAGCTGATTTTTAGGGATCGGCGTAGCGTGTGGAAGCTTCACTTTGAGCGAATTTTTATGTACGCCGTTTACTCGAAATTCGTAATGTAGGTGTGGGCCAGATGCTAGGCCAGTGCTGCCAATATAGCCTATGGTTTGACCTTGTTTTACGCGTTTTCCTGTTTTAATGCCTCTTGCGTATTTGCTCATGTGGGCATATAACGTTGTAAATTTTTGACCGTGTTGAATAATAACAGCTTTACCGTAACCGCCTTTTCTTCCAGTATGAATGACTTTTCCATCGCCCGTTGCTTTGATGGGTGTGCCGCGTGATGCTGCATAATCAGTGCCTTTATGCGCTCTGATTTTGTGAAGTACGGGGTGTTTTCTTCTTAAATTAAAGTGTGATGAGATACGTGCGAAATCAACAGGTGTTCTAATGAAAGCTTTTCGCATGCTGTTACCTTCAGGAGTGAAATAATTGCTCGTACCATTTTCAGCTCTATATAAAACAGCTTCTAGTTCGCGTCCTTGGTTAGAAAACTTAGCAGCTAGAATTTTGCCGTTTTTGTATTTCTCGCCGTCTAGGTAAAGCTCTTCATATATTAGGCTGAACTTGTCTCCACTTCTGATGTCTAGAATGAAATCGATATCCCACCCAAAAATGTTTGCAAGCTCCATTATTTGCTTTTGGGTTAATCCGGCGGCTTGGCCGGCTAGAAAAAGAGAGCTCTCAATTTCGCCTTCGCGATATGAAGTATGAATATCTGGTGAGCGAGTGATAGTTTGGCTATTAAAAGTGCCGTTTTCAATTTTGGTATATAAAATTGATTCTAGCGGGGAGCGTATAAGTTTTACTTTAGATAGTTTGTCATCAGTGCCTTGTAAGAAGGCTAACTTTTCACCAGGGAAAATTTGCGAAAGAGATTTGTTCTGTTTCTTGTTTCCTAGAACGGAATACATCACTTTATCGTTGAATCCGGCTAAAGAAAAAATTGAAGATAATGAGTGGCCATCTTTAACTTTGATAGTTTGCCAATGCTCTGTTGGTTGTGCTTTCGTGATGGTTTCTGTGTTGTTCTGGGGTGGGGGGGAGATTGTTTTAGAAGTTTTTGCTTTTTCTAATTGGTTGATCTCATTTAAAAGTGTCGGTTGAGGTGTGCCGAGTTCAATGGGTGTGCTGGTGCGAGTTGCATTGACTTTGCTGCTAGGGCTGAGTGTAAGTACTAATGTAATAACGATGCCGATGAAGCTAGCTGCTAGGATATGTGTCTTGGGGTATGGGTGAATCAACTGCTGGCCTACATATATAAGTTGTGAATGTGAAATAATGTGAATAAACGGAGTATAGAGGCAGAAATCGTTCCTAGCAAAGTCATTTGCTTAGTTGGTGGCTTACATCACACCTAAAACTGCTATAATTACAAATTTCCACTTATAGTTACGCTCTAGTAACTTGTAGTGTTGTATTGTTTCAAGAAATTAGCATATTAACGAAGAAGGTTGATAAATAGATGGTGTCGGTTCAAGAATCACTAGCGCTTATAAAGAGAGGCGCAGAAGAATTAATAGTAGAAGACGATTTGGTTAAAAAGCTGGAGTCGGGGCGAAAGTTGCGTATTAAAGCGGGTTTTGATCCAACAGCGCCTGATTTACATTTGGGTCATACGGTTTTGCTGAATAAATTGAAGCAGTTTCAGGATCTTGGTCATGAGATATTATTCTTGATTGGCGACTTTACAGGCATGATTGGTGATCCTACTGGAAAAAGTGCAACAAGACCTGCGCTAACTAAAGAACAGGTTGCTGAAAATGCTAGTTCATATAAAGAGCAGGTCTTTAAAATATTGGATCCGGACTTAACCACTGTTGTGTTCAATTCAGAATGGATGGATAAGTTATCGGCTGCGGATATGATTAAATTGGCTGGCCAGTATAACGTTGCTAGGATGCTGGAGCGCGATGACTTTAATAAGCGTTTCAAGGGTGAGCAGTCGATTGCCATTCACGAGTTTTTATATCCACTGGTTCAGGGGTATGATTCGGTAGCATTGCGTGCCGATGTTGAGTTAGGTGGTACTGACCAAAAGTTCAATCTTCTGATGGGGCGCACGCTTCAAAAAGCTGCGGGTATGGCGCCGCAAACTATTTTAACGATGCCGTTACTTGAGGGTTTGGATGGTGTTCAGAAAATGTCCAAGTCGCTCAATAACTATGTTGGTGTAAATGATGCGCCAGGACTTATGTATACGAAGTTGTTGTCATTGCCTGACGGAATGATTTGGCGTTATTTTGAGCTGCTCAGCTTTCGTTCAATGCAAGAGATAGAAGGTTTGAGGTTGGAGGTGCAGAGTGGTCGAAACCCGCAAGAAGTTAAGGAATTGTTTGCACGTGAGATTATAGAGAGATTTCATGGTGCTGAAGCTGCGGCCGGAGCTCACAAGTCTGCTGGTAATCGAGTGGAGTTGGGTGAGGTGCCAGAAAATGTGCCTGATGTTGAGGTTAGTGCTGAAGGGTTAGATGAGTTGCTTATATCAGAAGTGCTTAAAAGAGCGCACTTAGTGCAAAATGGGAAAGCGGCCAAGGATGTATTGGGGCGTGGGGCTGTTTATGTGAATGGTGAGAAAGTAGTAGATGCAGGTTTAAAGATCACTGTTCGGCAGAGGGTCGTTATTCAGGCGGGTAAAAAGAAGATTGCACGTATTATTTTCAAATAGATTAAATAAACTATTGACCTAAGGCTGCGGCTCTATATAATGCGCACCTCCTCAAGCAGACCTGCTTAACGGCAACGAGTTAGAGGTTGGGTCAAACGGCTAATAATTGATGTAAATCAATGGTTTGATTTAAGTGAAGGTTTTTGTTTTAAC
>Ga0209184_1000517_pt1 | contig 39462 bp, 31 predicted proteins | sample EN8Hudsemesocosm_2_FD_184627 | JGI IMG/M metagenome (GOLD analysis project Ga0209184, IMG submission 184627) | Methane-oxidizing microbial communities from mesocosms in the Hudson Canyon - EN8C Hudson Canyon (SPAdes) (version 2) | ecosystem: Environmental > Aquatic > Marine > Cold seeps | place... | reverse complement strand
GCCGACTAACGACATTATAGGTTTATGGGCTTGGCTAAAGAAAAATGGCGCTCGATTAGGAGGTAATACCGGCCCATACGCATTACGTGCGATGGGTAAGGATACTTTTTTATTATCACGTGATGTAATCACACCTTCATAATATACGTAGTAATCACATCTTGCTGAATATCTTATTTGTGTTACTCTTCAGGTAACTTTCTAAGGGAAAAGTAGATGATCTCTATAATACAAACCAAATTAAATTTAGGCTCGTTGCCATCATTTAACAGTGAGTTAATTGAGATAGCAGACAATCATCAAATACGAGCTATTGATTATCAGCGTCCGCACACTGTTGATAAATTCCCTTTGCTATTCAGCGATACTCGTATAAAGGACTGTTTAGAAGTAAATCTTTTTCTTGAATACCGATACAAAGGCCAGTTTCTAAGACCTCAAAGAGGTGGTCAACAAAACTTATTGGGTGGAGTAACCGTTAAGACGATCAAAAGTATTGTTAATTCGCTTAAAGTCTTTCTGGTATGGCTTGAAAAAGAAGGAATTGAATGGAAAGACTTGTATGCCGTATCAGCCTCAGAAAAAGCAAAAGCATGGTTGCCGCCATATCGTTTTCGAGCTCACCTTATTGAGCGTATCAAACATAATGACCTATCACTCAATTCCGCTAATCTTTATATTTCACATGTTCGTCAATTGTATGAATGGGCTAGACAAACAAAACGTATTGAAAAACTACCATTTAAATATAGCAACAAAGTAATTAAGAAAAAACGCTCTAACTCTGAGTTCGATTTGATATTCACATCTTTTAGTAATGATCGCGGGATTGTTGTTCAAACCAATGATTTAACCATCCCAAGAAAACATCAACAGAAGAAGATGGTGTTAAATAATGGTTTATCGCCTTTTAGCCAAAAAGAACTACAACACTTTTATTCAAGTAATTACATACAAGCTGTGTCTCGTAGATTGTGGGCTGACTTATCGTTGTTTTGCGGTTTGAGGGCTTATGAAGTTACGTTACTAAACGAGTCTACAATCATTGATACCAACCTAGATGAAACCAAGGTATATACTGTCGATATTCTCGGTAAATTTAATAAGCACAGACCGATACTTGTTCCACGCTCCTTAATGACTCGTTTGTGGTCTTATAAAAATTCTGGAGAACACCTAAAGCGCTCTGCAAAATGGGATAGCCAACATAGTTCGATTGATAAACCATTATTTATTAATCGCTCTGGAAACCGGTTAAATGAAGGTTCGATCACCAATATTACTTCGACAGTCGCAATAGAACTTTCAAGCAGAAAAATAAAATTTTCTCGCTCATTTCACGATTTACGCTCTACTTTTGCTACATCATTAGCCCGGTTTTTATTGGAAAATGATTTACCGCTTGGATTTATCCAGTACAAGCTAATGGCACTATTAGGACACTCCAACTTTTCAACTACGCTGAAGTACATCGACCTAGCACGAACCATTACTTACGACAAACGTATGAAATCCTGGGTAGAAGATGTGTTCGGTGGATTGGAGCAAGAATTAAGTGTTGAAGCAGCTGAATTAGAAGTAGGTAGTAGATAAAATGCTGTTAACTTTTAGCAAAGGCATAGACAATATAAGGATTGACAAAATTTTAGCACATAGTGTGTGCTTGGCTGATGATATTTATATTTGCCATCAGCGCTTCATAAATGACAGGGGCAAATGGAGTAAAAAAGAAAAAACATTTGCAGGTCAAATAAGATTCATCACGACTAAGTTTGATGAACTTCTTGAAGCTCTTAATCAAGACACCCGACATCAGCTGTTAACTAAAGGGTTTACAGCGCTACAAGATAGCAGCGCATGGAGTAACCTTGAGTATGCAGCACTTAATACATGTGAACGTACTGGCAAAGGAATAAAAAATTCGTTTGCTACACTAGTCAGGCTATTTAATGACGACCTTGATTTGCAGCCTCCAAGCAAGGTTAATCTTAAAGGTTACATCACTGATATTTCTAAATTGTATGTCGCCTCTGAATTACTTTTAAATCAATATCACGCTTTTCTAGCGTACTTATTAAATAGCGACAAATCTCAAACCTGCTTACGACATATCAAAGCCAGCACTCATGCCACGTTAATTAAACTAATAGAAAACAACAAGTGCCGCGACTTGCTGGCTAAGCATGGATTAAGCGCCTTTGCTATAGATGGGAATTTATTGCAAAGAGCTAGAAAAACTGACAGATACAGTGTTTATCACTTCCAACTCATGCTATTTCACTATGACAGTAAAACCTTTGAACGGAAGCTGATCTATGCCAAAGGCCAATACGAGATTGATTTTACAGATATATTTCATCTGTCCCCTAGACTGTATACAGATATCGAATGTTATTCAAAAATCATAGGCCATAAAGTGAGTTCTCACCTTAAAGCTAATACAGTGAGGGATAAATTTTCAGGTTTAAGACGAGCATTACCTGCTCTTAAATCGATATTATCTACAGCTCTTTATAAAGAGCTAATGGATAAAGGAGTAGTCGCTCTTGTTGTCGCCGAAGGAGCACTTAAACAGCTGTATGATAATTCGAAGCTCCCTAGCTGGATATTTTTTTTATTTCACGAAATTTGTCAATGCATTTACCCAGACCAAACACCAGAATTACTCTCGTTTAGAGAGAACCTACTATCATTCCCTGATATTGATAAAAATAGAAACACCCAATGTGATTTTACTTCAATAAAAGCAATTTCAGAGAGTATGTATGATGATTTTGTTCGATTATTAGATAAAATCAAAACAGATATAGAGCAAATAGACTATGCGATGATAACCATCTACCACCATTATCAGCAGGTTAAGTCTTTGCTCAACAAATACAGTGGTACCTTCACACAAGCACATCTTGATATATTAGTTCAGCATGGTATCAAAGGATTTGCCATTAATAATGGCCTAGTCCAAAAACATTTACTGGCAGAGTTACAATCAGGCGTTAATGACACTTCATTCAGCCGTAAAACAGCTATAACATATCGTTCAAGTTTCGCATGGCTAATGCGTGAATTCGACATTCCCTTTAATGATATTTACCCGATCAAACTTACCAAGACAGTAAAACATAATCAGCGACTTAACACTGATGATTTCTATACAGAAAGCCAATGTAGAGAGTTAGCGTTTTACATTGAGAAGCTATTACGTGATGTTAATACCAGTCTCTATCATAAGATAATATTAAACTTCGGCAAGGTGATTTTGAAAACTGGTTGGAACATTGCCCCCTTACTTAATTTGGAATGCGAGGACATTGTTGAAATTGTATCTCCGATCACTAATAAAGCGGAATATGCTTTAGTACTTCAAAAAGCAAGGGCGGGTTATCGCAATGATACCTATTCATTTGATAAAAGTGATTTAAAAGCCAACACACTTAAAAGTGCTATTTCAGATCTATTAATTGTTCGTGATGAATTAACCATAGATTTAAGAGAGCAAACACCGCACAGTAATTTTGTGTTCCTCTACCCTAGCAACGGTCAAACCTTCAAGCTTGAATATTCATCAGTTAAGTACTTATCGAGAATACTTAAAAAAGCAGGTTGTCGTATACCTTTTGTCGCCCAGAAGATCCGTAAAGGTGGTGTTAATCATATATACCGAAAGGTGAATAAGAACATCAAAAAATATACAGACACGACAAACCATTCATTTGATGTATTTGAATCCCATTACCTGCGCATTGACCCTGATCAGTCACGCTACTCACTAAATCAAGCAACAAAGGTCATGGGTGACTATTTTACGGGCAAAGAAATCTCATCCGAAATTCACATAATTACCGACGAATCTGCAAATCAACATCAAATAGTACCATCAGGCACTTGTGCAGCTAAAACCAATAACGAAGAAGCAAAGCGTTACGATAAAGAGCATCGAAAACTTCACCAAACCAATGACAATACAATCAGCAAGTCATGTGCAGACTTTTTAAGTTGCATATGGTGTAAATACTTTCGCGTGGTTGTTGATGCCGAGCATGTATGGAAGCTGTTGAGTTATAAGAATTATATCTTGTTAGATATGGAAATGTCAGTTGTGGACTTTGATGATAGTGATCATCAGATCACAAGCCTCAATATTTTAAAGCAGCGCGTAGATGACATTATCAACAACCTAAGGGAACGAAACAGTAAAGCAGTAGATGATGGGTTCATGCTATTAGAAAAGCAAGGCCTACACCCTGATTGGGAGTTTGCTCACCCATCGATGGCAGTGATCAAGGAGAATAATCATGGCTGATATTAACAATATAATTACTCGCGCAATTAGTGTTGATGGCAATATTTCAATCCATCCATTAACCAAGAATGAAATAGGAATGTTATCAAATCTAGTCGTGTGGGATAAAAAAACACCTAACAACAAACCAATATACTTTGGAGGTGGTTACTTTAAGCAGAATGCTACAGATAAGAGCGCGATTTTAATTGACACTGGTTCAGTTGAATTTGATTATGAGCTAAAAGCGATCATGATCGCTGCATTGCATTTAGGTACTGTCGAAGGTGGCACGCCGTACAAATGGTTAACAGTCGCTACCCGAATTCGTACATTAAGAACGTTTTGTACTTTTCTTCAATCCAAAAAATACAAAAGCTTCCGAGAGCTAAATAATACACAAGAACTTAAGCTGCGAAACATTCTTCAAGACTTTCTATACCTACCCAAGCCGCAAGGCGGCATGGGTCAAGATAAATACACCTCCGCTGCTAAGACAGTTCGTGAGGCATTAATCTTTTTGCACGTCTTTGGCGTTGTCAATAAAGAACATTTATCAACACTGATAGATGAACTTACTACCACTAAGATTACAAAGCACGAAGACGAACATAGGCTAAAGCATTCTATTATTCCAACGAGTGTAATGAAATCAATCATAGCTAACTCTACTGAGTATATTGAAAAAGCAAAAAACAACCTTGAAAGCTTTGTTGATATTCATTCGAGAGCCAATAGCAAAATTAAATTTAGTAATGCAAAAAAGATACGGCATGTTTTAATTACAAAGAGTAAGAATTTAATTCCTGAATTAAGCGCTACCAGAAACCATATAAAAAATCTGAATCTCCACGTTTATACTTTGGTATTAGCATTTACTGGAATGCGTGATAATGAAGCCTACGCACTAAAAAACCACTGCCATTCGAAAAGAATTGAAACTGGAGAGCTTGTATATACGGTCAGTAGCTATTTATCTAAAACAACCGATGGTGTGATGAAGCTCGACTGGATAGCCAATCAGATTGTTTATAACGCCATCGATTTACTAAGTAGAGTTAATGAAATTTATAGAGAGAGAGCAAGACTAATACTCAAATATCATAAACACAATATGTCAGAAAACGAAATTTATAAATATGAACAAGGTATTGAAACTAATCGTTTATTTGGGATTCAACATACATGTAATACAGCTCGCTTTATTCATGCGGCTAGAGGATCAGATACTTCAGGCGGCTCTGTATCGCTGAGTAAGCAAAAGTTTAAAGTGACAGCTCAAGATATAGAACAACTTGAAAAAATGGGCTGTAACTATCAGTCCGTTAGCCAAAATAGTGGTAAACGAGGTCTAAAATATAACATCGGTGACTTTTTCAACTTTACAGCTCACCAGTTTAGACACACATTTGCATGGTTTATTATTGCAAATCGTTTAGGCGACCTAGACGATATCAAATATCAATTCAAGCACTTAAAGAGAGCAATGTCATTTGTTTACTCCGAGCGTGGTTATGAGTCACTAAGTGAATTGCGTACAGTTATTGAATACTTTGAAGAGCTAGTCAATAAACAGGCTATTGAAGATATTATTGAGTCGGCAAAAAAAGAGCAAATTACAGGAGGTGGTGGCGATAGACTTTCTAAGTTTCTTACAAAGCTTAACTCAAATGAAGATCACGTTATTTTTACTACAGCACAACAGCCACATTTTAATAATACTCAAGAATTAATAGACTTTGCCACTAAGCACAGTGATAGCGTTAGAGGACTACCACACGGCTATTGTACGAAAGGTGCTGGATGCAAGATAAAAAACGCATCTGACCCTTCGCATTGCTTATATTGTGATACCTACTATGTCACGCCTAGCCATTTACCTTATTGGAAGGCAATTAAACATAGCTGCGAACAAAAAATAGAACGTATTCAATTACTTCCCGATACAACACGTTACCAGTCATTTCTAACAGGGTTAGAAGACAACCTAAATGCAGCAAACGAGATCATTGATAAATTAGTGCTGGATACTAATACAAACATCACAACAACCGTAGAGAGCTGATATGTCTACCCGCGAACAATTACTGTCTTGTGTAAGAGAGTTTAAGCAAAACAACGACCCGATCACCATTAAGAAAGTGGCTGATAAATGCGACATATCCCACTCTTTAATATACAACCGTCATCCCGACATCAAAGATATGATCAATAATCTAAAGAAAAAACAAAAAGAGCAAGCGTTAGTTGAACAACAAAAAGAACAGACTGAGAAGCTACTTAAGCGCAACGAAAACCTTGAACGTAAGCTATCTGAGGCAAAGAAAAATGATGATAAAGAAACCATCGCAACGTTAATAGCTCACATACAAGAACTATATTCAATGTATGACTCCTTGCTTGAGGAGCGTAACGCTTTTGCTAATCGTCTTTATGATATCGAAAATGGCTAATTTTTAGAATACCTGGTTGTTGTGTATAGAAGGCAGGAATCGACCCATTACCGACACTCTGGAACGAAGAAATAGAGCTACTTTACCATCCGCTTTTGCCACTAAATCGCGTCTTGGCGACATTGCGGAATTTAGGATAATTCAGCCAGTTTGAAATTCGTGATAACTAACGGAAATGAGCAAAAGCGGCCCTTTTACTATTCACATTACTTAGTAGAATAACCTTCAGGAATATCTACTTCATCTTTAACCCCTGCCGCCACCCAGACCTCGAGTAATTTTGCTTGCTCAGCCTCACTCAACTCATGAAAGTACTTGGCTTTGTACATGCTTTTAAATTCAGAAATTTTGGTATTAATTCCATCTCTAAAATCACCTGATTGCCTCGGGTCGTTCGAATTGCGTTGCATGTAATCCAAAAAGGTTTCCGGTTGTCTTGTAGGCGATAGACCCACAATCACATTGATATTTGGATGTAGCTGATCCATATCGCCGGTCAGATCATTCAAAAACCAAGTGAAGAGTTTTGAAATGGCGTTTTTTTTCACCGAGTACACCATGTAATGAACCAAACCTCTATCAAAAGGTAATGAGCAGAACAAATACGCCCTGTTTTTGTTAAGGTAGTCGAGCATTTCTTCGTCCGAAGCGTTATCAATATTTTCAAATTTCTTCATAAACGAACGGATGACTATTTTAGATTGTGATACGAACTCTTCATTTGAACGGTCAAGTGTTCCACATATTTTGCGTGCTAGAAACTTCAATTTACCTAGCTTTTTGGCATTGACTTCCATCACTAAGGCTTCAGTAAACGCTTGTTTAGGTATGTCGGAGTAGGTGTTTAGTGACCGGGTAACAAAGATAGCGATGAGTACGAGCGCGATGAATTTGGGAAAAGATAGCTGTCGGAACATAGAACCAAACCTGGAAGCGAGTTGTTATTCTGAACAGCTTAATAGATTAGATTAGGTAGGTAAAATCAGCGAGTATAAATTAATATTTCCGTCTGAAAATGGCAAAACTAAAAAGGGCCGCTTATTGCTCTTAGCTAGCGGTTTTAAAATTTTTAATTTAGCTTCAATTGACGAGATAGGCACTGTAATCGAGTGATTACTTTGGGTCTGTCTCTGTCAATTCTTTTGCCGTTTGTGTTTGATAATCCAAGGCGGTTAGAAGAAAGTACGTCGTGCGTTCAATCGATCCATTCTCCCAGAAACAAGCCAATGTACTTATATTGCACGCCACTTCGACCTTGAGACTGTCTATATTTCTATTGGCTTTGTGTGCGATTAAATCATCTAGACGACTTTCTTTAAATGCCTGATATATTTCTCTAGATGTATTTTCTTGGTTAAGGCTAAGACTAACATTGTACAGCTCACTATAAATACTACGCAGCGAATGAGACATTCCAGTTAGGCTGTTAGCATTGCCTACTTCTCGCATCATTCTTATGTATTCGGGATCTTTTTCTCGATCATAAGGTTCATACTCTTTGCCCCAGTAGCGCTCCCAGAAACTGTGTATTACTGCAATAAGATACAGAAACGGATAACACATCCATCTTAATGGCGCAGTAAGTACCGTCATTTTATTTTTGCTCATAGCGATTACAACTGCAATATATAGCGTGATAGCTAACACAAAAAACAAGGCGTATCCGTAAAACTCTTGTAGAGTAATGGGTGGCATTTAGTTAGACCTTGTTGAGAGTGCTATTTATTACCCGTTTAGAACAGTTTTGGGTCGCAGGTTCGTGCCGCATCAGGACAGAGCTTAGTTGATAACCCTTGAAGGGTAAAATTTGATCTGTTTCAACTTGGCATTACAGGTCCGAAAGAACCATATTAAACAATATTGATAAACACAGAATACGACTCATACTTAACATTCCTTTGCTTAAAAAGGAGTGTTGTTATGTTATTCAATAAGCGAAAAGTAAAACAAATTCCCTGGAATAAGGGAAAACTAATTGGTCAAAAACTCCCTCTAAAACCAGAACAAATCTGGGCTATACGTATCCACCTTGAAATGGATGGAAAAGTAAGAGATCTAGCGTTATTCAACCTTGCCTTGGACAGCAAGCTTAGAGGTTGCGATTTAGTTAAATTAACAGTCAAAGATGTTTCAATTGGAAATGAAATCAGGGCGCGTTCGAGCGTAATTCAGCAAAAAACAAAACAACCCGTCAAGTTCGAAATAACCCCAAAAACGCAAAAGGCTCTTACTAACTGGATTAGTCGTGCTGGGTTACGGTCAGTGGATTATTTATTTCCTAGCTGTATCTATCGAGATAACCATATTACGGCGCAACAGTATGCGCGGATCGTAAACAGATGGGTTGAGTGTATAGGCTTGGATAAATCTGCATATGGGACTCATTCGCTTCGTCGAACCAAAGCCTCTATTATCTACAAACAGACTAAGAATCTTCGTGCTATACAGATTCTTTTAGGTCACTCAAAGCTCGAAAGTACTGTTCGTTATTTAGGGGTAGAAATCGACGATGCACTAGAGCTTTCAGAGCATATAGAAATATGAGTACTAAAAAAACAGGGAAAGAAACTTGCCACTGATACGGTAGTTTATTGACTGGTTTTATTCTTCTTCAGCCAGTGAACCCGTATTTATTTCGACTACGTCAGGTTGCCGATGCCACAGATAATAGGCAAGTGGGATGAGTATAAGCGCGTTAAAAGCACTTAGAAGCATTGTCATCGAAATAAACAAGCCTAAAACTTGTAGCACCTGAAAGCTTGAGACGGTTAACACTAAAAAGCCTCCGGCCAGCGTTAGGGAGTTAATTAATATTGGCATACCGACAATTTGGCTTGCTTCTAATATCATCTTTTCCAGGTCAGTTTGACCTGATTCTTTTAGCCGTTTTAAGGTAGATAGAAAGTGAATGGAGTAATCGATACCAATGCCAAAGGCAATACTAGCGATAATGGTTGTGCCAACATCAACGGCGATATTTAAAGCAGACATTAGGGCGAAATTAATCATGACCGTAAGAATTAAAGGTAGGATTCCAATCAAGCCCATTTGAATTGATTTGAAAAGTAATATCATCACCAAACCTATTAAGCCAACCGCCAATACGGTACTCGTGAGGTGAGACTTTATGACTTCTTCAATATTGGTATACATAACCTTGCCATAGCCATTTATTTCGAGCGTTGTACCTTCTGGTGCCATGCTTTCAAGATCTTTCAAAATTTCCTTCCAGAACGAAGCGGCATCGCTTTCACCCAACACCATGATTCGTGCATGTTGGTGTTGATCATCAATCACATGCTTAATCGCTTGGCTTTCTTCATTCTCGTAAACCAGAATTTCTTGTGCGATAAGCCCTTCACTCATATCCTCAGGTAAACGATGACCTTCGTTTGTGAGTAAGTTATACATGCGTTCAAGAAAACCAAGGGGTGATAGTACAAAACCGATATCACTCCGCTCATGCAAATACTGTTCAATTTTTTGAATTCCTTGAATGACTTGCGGGTTGTGTAAACCATCTTGTTTTTGTGTGTCTATCCAGATATCGATGGGAATGGTGCCATCGTAGTGTTTTAAAATGGCATCATTGTGCGAACGCAATACAGTATCTTGATCAAAGGCCTGTATATTCTTTTGGTCGAATTGCAAGTTTTGCAAAGCTTGTATGCTCAAAGCAGCGCATACAATCGTGAGTAATACGCTTTTATATGGGTGCTTGATCACACCTAATACAATCGCGGAAATGACTGTTTGTATTTTTAAACTCAGTTTACTTTGTTTCATAGCTTGGGAAGAAGATTGTACCGATAACTCTTTACGTGACTGTCTCGGGCCGTATGTAACCAAAATGGGCGCGAGTATCAAGGTTAAAAGCAAAGCGAACAACACGCCGATTGCCATTAATAAACCAAACTGTTTAATGAATATCAGTTCGGTCCAGGCCAAGGTTAGAAAGCCAATCAAGGTTGTAATTGAGGTTAGAACCAGAGGGCGCAGTAAGTGGCCAAACGTATGATCAAGGCGCTTTGAACTGGGTTCCTCTTCAGCGGTATTCAGCAGATAGTGATTATAAAAATGAATCGCATCGGCCACCGCGACAGTGAGCAAAAAAACAGGTAATATCGTGGTCACGATATTCTGTTCAATTCCCATCGCAACCATTAAACCCATGGTCCAAATTGCTGTGACGCCCGCAATCATAAGCGGTATGAGCACGCCCATCCAAGTTCGAAACCCTATAAACAAAATAGCGGTGATGATCAGCATGACAAAAGGAAAAAAGACTAAATTATCATGTTCCATTGATTTAGCCATTTCGGCATTAATGACAGGCCCACCGGCCAGATAAATTTTTCCTTTGTAGTCGATGCTTTCGATTATCGTATTAACTTTGTCATAGAGTTTACCCACCATACGGGTATTGTCTTCAGGTATCGTTAATTCAAGCTGAATACTCGTCGCGGCCAAATCTTCTGAAATCAACAAACCTTTGAATAAGGGGTTAGCCAACACCTCTTGTTTGAATGTAGACAGAGCACTTGGTGTTAGAGCTTGATTTTGTTCGGTGTAGCTTTTTGGCAGAAGCGGGTGAAGGTCTATCTCGTCTTCTGTTGAAGTAAGATTTTCAAGTGTGGTAAAGCTTCTGACTTTGCGAACTGGCTTAACTAGGTAGGCACGCTCATCATTGCTTAGCTTATCCATACCTGCTTGATCGATGAGCTGAAGTTCCTGAAATTTCTGTGTGAGTTCTCTAACAACATCCAGCGTTTCAAGCTCAAAAACATCGTTCTGATGGCTTTCAAGTACGACTAAAAACTGTTCACCTGAATTGGTAAACAAGTTTTCAATATCTGCTTCATGTATGCGTGATGGGTGATCCGTTGATAAAAAATAAGGAGATGAATTAACCCTTAGGTTTAATAGGCTCAGCGTAAAAAGCAGAGTAATACCAGCAATAAGCCAAAGCACTCCGATCTTATTTTTCAGTAGAAAGCTAATATAGCGAGCTTGCGGGGAAACCATAGGATATTCCTTTATCAACGGATGCTAGCCCCTTGTCATGGCCAACATCGTTATTTTTTGTACAGCTATTTTACCTAAGGGGTTCTTTACGGCCTGCGGCCATAATAAGCGAGCCATTGTCAGATCGAGTGAGTGTTGGCAAAACACTCTCAGGAAATAGCGCTTCGACATGGTGGTCTTCGCGGAAAATAAGCGGCCAATCAGCGCTCCAATCTTTGGAAAGAATTGAACCGTCATCAATATGGTAATTTGTGATGGCTAATAACCCACCTTCTTTTACCTTTGTCGACAAGTAACTCAACATGGCAGACCCTGTTTCATGGTCTAAGTAATCGAATAAACCAGAAGAAATGACTATATCAAAGTCTTCAACGTCTATTGTTTGGGTTAGATTTTTAATGGGTGCACAAATTGTAACTACCTGATCAGACCATTTATGCAAGTTTACTGTTTCGGCGAAGGCTAGTGCTGCAGGGTCTTGATCGAGTAGTGTTATAGATATATTGCTGATATCTTCAGCAGACTCTAAAAAATCTCGAATATAACGTGCGCCACCGCAAGCAATATCCAATATTTTAAGCGCTCCTTTGTTTTTTAACTCATCACTAAGAAGCGCTTTTAACCACCTGCGACGATCCCACAAACTAATTACACTGTGGTTCGTGGAGAATATGAAATCCAAGCAGTTAACAATACCAGGCTCTGTCGGATCTTCACCGGCGGAGTGCTCTAGATCGTACATCCAGTCTATAATTTTAAAATCGCCAGCATAGCCGTGTGGCTTAGACAAGCTACGCCAAAAGAACTTTGAGCGACAAAGCCAAGGCGAAACAATTGCACGAAAAGTGGCTTTGTACTTACTTAGCTCTTGTTCAGGAAAGCGCTTTTCGAATGCATTGACTACTTCAAACATTCCCCAATAAGCGTCTGCAACAGTTTGCTTTGTCTCAAGATCGGGGATGGTAATGGTGTTCTTACGAAGTGTGCGGTCTGTTTGTTCAAGTTTTGCATTGAACTCGAATGCGGCATCTTCTACTTTTTTAAAATATTCATCAATGCTTGGCGTGTGTTGACTTGCTGACTGTTCCATTTTCAATGTCCCTGAAAACCATGTTTTATTTTTGTTTGAAAGTATTAGCGTCAATTTTTTATGTCCGTTACATAAATTTCTTTAAATACTTAGACGGACAGCAAGCGTTTTTTAAACATCAAAAATGCATTCTATAGATACTTGTTGAACTGAACAATAAGTAAACAACGCATATCTAGATAAAATCATACTTGATATTTTTAAGTGACAAGCTATCTCGACAACTGTAGTTATTTTTACTCACGACAATTGATTCCTTAGCCTTTGACTAGACAACGATACATCATTTAATTGTTCTAGGAGGTATCCCAAAGTATGATACCAAAGATCAAATTATAAAACCTGTACCTGCAAAGGTAGTCATATATGAAGAACAAAAAGAAAAGACCCAGCCAAATCGCATGGCTTAAGCTCTACTATGATGAACGTTTTCAAAAAAATTTGGACAAAGCATTGTTCGAAGTATTCGGTCTAGATGAACTCGTTGATAATGCCAAGACAGAAATTCTGAAGGCCGTCTTTGGAGAAAGAAGTTCCCTCATGAGTTATGAGGGCAATGTTCACCCTATAGACTACCTGCAACGATGTGTCAGAAGCGCATTAAGACCCATTATTTGGGCTAAGACTGGTCGAAAGAAATTTCCCAACGGTGTCAAACCTAGTTGCTTTGAATGGATTAACCAAAGCAAAGAGGAATTTGTAGCATCTCAAGTTGACTATGCCGACCGCTTTAATCTTGATCGAATTAATGACTATCTAGAACGATTACACATTCTCGATGATATAGATACCTGGTGCCAAACGCGGTTAAGTGAATAATTGGCTTCACAAGCAGCATTAACAAGAATTGATCCTATATCGAAGTACAATACAGGCTATGCGATTAGCAGATACTTTCAATTGGTTAGAACTTCACGCTAAGAGCAAAAAGCGGCCCTTTTTGTTCTTGCCGTTTTACCTGTCCAACGCAATCCATTAAGCTGTTCCAAAACAATAATTCACTTCAAGGTATAGCGCGACATGCTTTCACCCGTTTTACATCACACGCCACTACTTAAAAAGCTCGCGTGCCTACTCATTGTCGTCTGCAGTTTGAGTCTGTCGTTGAATGTTCACTCTGAAGAGGGTGATAAACGACACCTGTTTGCGATCAATCAACAGTGGGGCCTGGTTCAAGACGCGATTGATCCTCAACGACTGAAAAAGCTGCGATTCTTAGCCCTAAAGTACTGTGGAAATATGGAATATGATAATGATGTTTTTGTCGAACGGGCGACTAAAATAGCCCGCTCCTTCATGAAAAAGTTCGACGGCATCGAACAGGCCTCAAAGGCACAGATACTTGCATTTTTAAATGAAAACCGAGCGCATTTATTCTGCAAGAAGCCCTTAGGCGGCGAAGAACACTATATGGTTTACGCCGTAAAAAATAATCAAATTTCAAAGCTATTTACATTTTTTCTAAACGATTTAACTTCTAATAAGGATACCTTATCCCCTAATGTAAATGTAATCGTTGGAACTTCTCCAAGTGGATCCCCTGAAACTTTTCTTGATTTCCTACAAAGAAAAGCAGATGAACCAGATAGACACCCCGATTTTAAAAATAAAATCTACACTAAAATTTCCCAATTTAGAAGATTATATAATGCCAAATACTTTCATGAGATCGTTGAGTTACTAAACCTTGGTATCAAGGTGACACATGGCAGAAAAGATATTAATCAACTTAATCAGAACTTGGGGCTGTTTCATAGCAATCTTACCGATGAGAGAAAGGATAAACTGCATCGTTTCGCAGAAAGTCTGTGTGCTAACCTAATAAATGAGGAAATCAATAACCCTGCTGAAGCCCTAAAGAATTCCGCATACGTCGCAGCTAGCATTGGCATGAAGATTGAGATTGACACAGCCACTGATGCGCAAATTCTAAGTTTTTTGAATCAGAATATCGCCAATTTGTGGTGCGTAAACCCCTTTGGTGGCGAGGAGCATTATATGTCCTATGCGGTTCAACACGCTCAGCTACCTAAGCTTGCCGTATTCTTGACTAGCTTAATTGATAATAAGAACAAACTTGTGCCCAATGTAAATGTGATTGTAGGGCATACAGCCGCAGATAAACCTGTCACGATCTTAGATGTAATAAAAATGCAGGCAAACAATATGAAATTATCTCAAGCGCAAAGAGATAGTTTTAGCGGGTACGTGGATGAATTTAGATCAAAATTTCAGACCAAGTATTCCCATGAATTATTGCCGTAACGGGGACGAATAACGTCATTTTTAAAAGTAGCGGTTTAAGCTCAAATTGAATAGTTTTTCTGAAATCCAAAAGGGCGGCTTTTGCTCAATTGTTGCCTCTCCTGTAATAACAGGCTACCTTTATCTAGCCGCATAATGAGTGCATCAAGTGATGATTTTCAACGATCAAAATGCCAAAGTAGCGTATATAACTAGAGACCATTTATGAAGCGTTTTATATTTTACGGCATGCTCTTAGTAGTCTCACTGCCTGTGCTGTCAGGCATGCAAGAGCCCCCAGATTTTGGAAAAATAAAAACGTTTGAAGAGTACTCAAATATTTTTGAGGCGACACCTGATCTACACCAATCAAATCGTAGAAAAAGCATCATTTCTACGTGCCAAAAAGAGTTAAAGGATGCGGGTGAACAATGCGTTGAAGTAAAAGATAAAACGTTTCCCTGCAATGATAAGGGGGTTATTATTTCCGGTGATATATCTTTTTGCTCTTCGGTTGTTAACGAAGACTTAACAATATCCAAAACCTTAAAAATCAAGTTTTACCCCAGTGGTCGTGACAAAAGTAACTACAACCCCAAACTAAAAAAGATGTTTTACTCGGCGGTGAATTGCATGAAAGCAGTCTATCGTAAACAAGGAATAACGCTAGATATTCAGTTCAAAGAGGTTTGGTCCTACAAAGAAGCTGACATTCGAATTGTTGACCGAGCCAAACTTAGCCCTAATCTTCACTTAATTCCAATGGGTTCATTTAGGGAGTATTACTCACATGAACTTCTATGCCAAATTGTTACTCATGAGATATCTCACCATCTAGGTCTTCCTGATCGTTATCAAATGTCTTTCGGAGGAAAGACATGTGACCAACAGACAGTCTATCCGCAGGGCACGTTAATGTCGTCTAATCCCTTTCGAGATAGTTTAGCTCTCAAACTACACGAGGACGACGTGTTAGATCTGTTCTATGAGTCCTGTCCAAAGACTGTAAATTACTTTGACAATAACCCTGACATTGATTCGGTAGAAAACTTGGATTTTCTTGAAGAAGAGCCCAACTTAATAGATCGTATTTTGGAATTTATTTCGAAGTTAAATTCTTAAAAACGGTTCAGCCAGCAATGCGTACTTTTTTCATTTTTCGCCATTGTGGAAAAGGCCGCTTTAACTCCTTAGCTAGCGCTTTGCCAGCAAGCGAAATCAAGACAATTAGGCCATATCGACCATAACCTAAAGAGGCTGCTTGTGGCAGAAACGGACGGTATAGCAGCTCTACCCCACCAACCCAAGAGGTCAGCAATAGGTCGTTATCTGCCGTAAGAGAATCAGTATAGGGTATAAATACAAGCGAGTCTTAAGTGTCTTCTTAGTGATATCAGTTCAACTAATAAAGTCCTGTCATTTGTTCCAAACAGTTAAATTTCAAACATTTTAATAGGGTCAAACTCAGGATTTAATTCTCTAGGATACCCTTTTGGGTTACATAGAATTCTTGTCTTGCCAATCATATAATCAGAGCTGTTGTGTAAATGCCCGTGGACCCAGGTCGTGGGCTGATATTTCAGAATAAGTTCATCTAAGTCAGAAACGTAAGCAGAGGTAACGATGTCTTCTCGATAGTATTCAGGAACAGACTGAATAGATGGCCCATGATGAGTAACCACAACATTCATTTCGCCTGTTCTTTGCTCCAGTTCTTTTTGAAGCCATGCTTTTGAGTGTTTATGATAGATAGCTGTATCAAGGGATCTGACTTTTGAATAGCCAGGCAATCTTCGTATTTTCTTATAGTCTGTCATCACCTGTTGGCATTCATACCCGGCGATTCTAGGGTCACCAAAAATCTCAAAATCTGTCCATAGGGTTGTACCGATAAAATTCACCTCATTTACTGTTTTGACGTCTTTTTCAAGGATATGAATGTTTGTATTTTCAGCGAGTTCTTTAAGTTGATAAATATGCTTAGGGTATGTTTTACCGTAAAACTCGTGGTTTCCTAATACATAAATAACAGGCTTATCTTTAATATGCTCCAGAGCCCACTTTACACCTAGACCCTTTGTATGGATATCGCCTGCAAGCACCACGACATCGCAGTCACAATCAAGATAATGATATTCTTCAAACTCAAGATGAAGATCGCTAAGGATTTGTATTTTCATAAGCTTATAATCGTCTTATCGTTTGTTAACTTTAATGGGTTAATTATCAGGTCGGTCAAAATCTCAATTGTTTAAATCAATACCCAAGGTCTAATTTTTGATCCAGTTCAGAGAGGTCATCCAGTGTCGCAATCCGCCTGTCTTTCATGACAGGGCTAAGCTGTTCCGCTTTATTACTAATACTCGCCAGTACGCTAGAAGCCTCTATGATGGTTAATGATCCTGTGTAGTTAAGCGTATCTATCCAAATATGATTGCCACTTACTGTTTTATAATTGACAACGTGCCCATGAATGACGGCATCCAGCCCTTTTACATAATGCTCTTTACCCATTAAGGCGCTTTCAAATTGTTTTCGGTTCCATAACCATTCCTCTTCATCAGTGGTTTCTGGCTGCAGCACATTTTTCCAATCATCTGGTGCTGTTGCATGAATAACTCCGATTTTAGCGCCGCCTACTTCAACTGTAATCGCAATGCTCATCGTGTTTTGAATCAGCTCAGCTAAGTCTTCTAATTGATCTTGGCTGTATTGCTCAATCCATTGGCCACCTACATTAGGGCTGGTATGCACCTGCCGACAAAGTGTGTCGTGTAAACCGTGTATAAATAGTGATTCATGGTTACCAATCACACTATGAACATAAGGTGTGCAAGTGGCGAATTCGATGATCTCGGCACTGTAATTGCCTCTATCAATTAAGTCGCCGGTAAAAATTAGCATATCTTCGCGCTCTACAAAGCCCACAACTTTTAATTGTTTATGGAGTGCGATTTGATCGCCATGAACGTCACCACAGAAGAAAATACGCTGATCTTTATCCGGCTTGATCGTTTTGTGGGGAATCACTTTCATCATTATTCCTAAAGGTATTTTTAACAGGTATTAATAATACGATTGTAAATATTGGGCAACTAATTCCAAGTCACGAACGCGCCCTTTTTTAAGCATTTTTATCGCAGGTTGACCGCGAAACAAAGGCGCAGAATTAGGACTGTTGACCCAATTATCTGCACGATGATGGTTACTTAACAGTGTATGTAGTGAACGGTAGATATTTAATAGGTAGCTCATTCGCTTTATTTGTTCGTTGCTGAATGCGTATGTACTTGGGTTGGATAACATGGCCTGAAATTGCTCTTCGTTGCCAAATCCGAGTAGCGCTGCCTTCACTTTCAATGAGCATGTCCATTTGTCCAATATTTTAATGATGCCTGGTAAAACTTTCACTACTTTGCCGTTATCTATCTGCATAAGTTTATTATTCATAGACCACCTTTAATCACTTATTTCTCAAGCGGGTATCGAAAACAAAATTGGTAAAACGGCGCATCATAATCATTGAAATGAGCGGAACAACTCGATTTCTCACAAAAAATAATGAACCTTAGGCCTGTATGCTTTCCACGATCTAAAAATGATCTAATTGCATACGTAATGTCATCTTTAGGCGAGAGTGCTTCCAGGCCAGTAACAAAAAGGAAGTGATTTATCTCTGCACTCTGGTTTAACGCGATGTCATTGTGATCTAGTTCAACTTCACTCACGATAATATCGTTATCAGCTAATTTAAGTTTGAGTAAATCTTTGATACTTTTTAGCTCGGCTTCTGAGCCTGTCACGACAGTGCAGCCCATGCCAATATCTAAACCTCTCATCAATTTTGTTACGTGATCTTGAATCATGGTTTCGTTCCGCCCTCAAATTCACGATCACTACTTAAATTTTGAAATTGGCTATGCCTAAGGTGTTGCTCATAAGGTATTAACCAAAAAGCGTGTTCTTTATGCCGTACAAGTACACGATTGAGTGGGTGTTCTGGGTTTGATAGTTTTTTCATCAGCCCATTCAGGTTGCGTCTAAATCGTGCACATGAAAGTACCTGACAAGAACGATTTTTAATCAGGCGTTGCCCATGCTTTTCGTAGTAGTACACTTGGTCGTCAAGCCAATGCTCTTGTGAGTCAATTAATGCCTTGGTCAAGCTTAGTACCGGCGCGTTATTTTTCTGTAGCATTACCACTAGCTCAGTGCTGTGCTCCTTAGTGAGTTGCTTTAGAGTTGCAATTTGATATTTCATAGCGCAATGATTCCATTGGGCTGATAATCCGACTGACACTCTTTACCGTAACCATGTTGATTACTCAGGATACGCGTCGGCCCCATGTGAAGATCAAAATTGGCATGGGTATGGCCAAATGCCCAGATATTAGGCTGGTACGTTTTGATTAGGTCATCAAATGAGGAACAAAAATACGCTGACATTTCATCGATTGGGTATTTCGGATTTGCCACGTTTAGTGACGGTGCAAAATGCGTGACCACCACGGTATGCTCGCAAGAAGTCGGCGTGGCTAGTGTTTGCTCTAACCATTTGTAGTGCTGCTCCCCCAATTCAATACAGTCATCCGTAGTAAAGGTTCTATCACCCATGCCGATTTGATAAAAATCATTAATGAACTTACCGACAACATGACTGGCTTGTTGTTGCTTATCTTTGCCTAAACTCAGCATTCTCGGCCAGCCGGTGCAGCCTATAAAGCGAATATTAAACAACTCCACCGTATCGCATTGCAGAAAGTGAATCCGATCATAGGTCTCTAGTGATGCTTTAAGTTCGTCTTCCGCTTTTAGCATATCTTCGCTTCCGTAATACTCGTGATTACCTGTGATATAAATAACCTGTAATTCAGCGTGTCGGTCAATCAGTTCAATTAGCAAGCGTTCTACATGATTAATGTATGAAATATCACCGGCGAGAATTAATATACCTGGAACAGTACTTAACCAGCCCGTTGGCCTGTGTTGTAATTCCAAATGAAGGTCGCTGTGTAATGCTATGGTAGTCATGCTGTTATCCTAATAAGTGGTCATTATTCGTCATCACTTAGCGATGACAAACCGTCCAGGGCATCGGGTGTCATGATGATTTTCATTTTTTTCTTCAGCTTGACAATTTTCGGATCAAAGTTTTCTATAATATCTCGATATGCATCCAGCAAGAACGTCTTCAGTTTGGCACCTTCTCGCTCTTTTAGGGTCTGTAACTTCTCATTGGATTGAAGGTAGATTTCGCAGTCGTGCAGAAAGTGCATCAATGACAGTTTTTTAGCTGTCTCTGCGTTATTCACAATAACGTCCCAAGATGGGCCACTAAACTCGTCCCCATGTTTTTCGAAATAAACTTCGTTAGAAATTTCTGCATTAAACTCATTATTTAGTCGAGAATAAGCGTCACTTATAAAGCAGCGTTTCCTGTCCTTTAGCTCATCAAGTTCGGCCTCTAGACCATTCGCATCAGTTTTGAAATCCCAGAGCATGCCTCCGTCAACATTCTCACCGTGCTGATCACCCTCAACTAGCTCATGGGGAATAAGTGTTTCAATCACATCGCTCGCTAACGCTTCTAAAGCATCAAATACGTAATAACTTAAGCTTGATTGGGTTGAATAATAAAAATCTCCCTTGCTGTCTAACATTCGCACCCAGTTATGGTTGAGGTACAGCTGATAGCCTTTTGCCACGGGAGCTATTGGGGAGTCCTTTTGTATTGCCCTTTGTTGGTATTCATATTCCTCAAGATCATAGTCATACAGTGAGCCATACAAAGCTAGATCAAAATCTGTTCCTTGCAGTTCACACAGCCTAAAAGAATTCTCACCAATACCCGTTAGGGCGGTTGTATATGCATTAACCAAGTGAAGCTGAGACGACGATAAAGGGTCATCTTCTGTCTGATAATCAAGTTCTAAATCAAACAGCTCTCGGTAAAGAAATGCTTCGATCTTCTCGCGATTTTCTTCGTAATAGTGCTGTCGACGTTTATTTTTTTCTTGCTCTGAATAAGAAAAAAATAGTGGGTCGACTAACATCAACAAGCGGTTGATGAGCTTTTTGTCGGGTGTATACATGATCATGCTCTCATTACCTTTCGGGTTCGTTAATATCATTAGTCCCACTCACAGTCTGGCCCACCCCATTCTTTGCCGACGGGTCCACCTAAGGCCCCCCGAAGATTCCTGTGCTTACACCAAGCTATTGAGATTTCATCCATCGCCTCATCAGGAATACTCACCATCAACTGTCCAACACCGACGACATTGCGATCAATCAAATATCGCTCTGGATTTCGTAATGTCAGCATGGCTTGAGACGAAGATTCACTAAAAGGGTTACGTTCTTCATAGAGGTAAATGTCCGATTCAGAATGGTAGGTAATTACCTTTGGATCTGATTCTATTTTGATCGCGCTTTTAGCGAGTTCTTTTTGTGAAATAAAATGCTGCAACACTTCTGCAAGCACATCGGTACCAAAGGATTCAATCACCGCTTCTGCAATTTTTTTATCTTTGATACAAGAGGCTTCTGCAATGTTTGACATCCAGATATGATTCACTAAATCAAAATAAGCATTGCCGCTTATTCCAGTTAGCCCATAATCCCGGCTCACAATCACCCATCGCGCGGGGTTAGTTTGATCAGCTTTTTTTTCTTTAAAGAAAGCGATCAACTCTTCTTGATCTTGTAATTTTAGTGCTTCAATTAATTTCTGACGCTCATCCTTCACTTCAGGCATTCCTTCAATTGCAGCATTTAGCCAGGCCGCCAGCTCTGCACAAACTCTATCGTTTTCAGAAACGCCAATCACTTCAGTGAGTTTATTGTTAGCGGCTGATTCAATCTGTTCATCAATCGGTAACGTTGGGTCCGCGACGATGAATCCATAAAGGCCTTTAAAATGGTTTTCGTCTTCTTGTGCATCGACTTGACGTTGTAATACCCAGACCTCAGCGTCTTCTCTCGACTGGAACTGTAAGCGTTCTTCTAAGTAAAAGAGCTCAGGTATTGGAATAGATTGACCATTCTTTAAATAACAGACGATATTGGACGACATCTCGGGTAGATAAGCGCGTTCTGATTGGAGTAGCTCAAGCGCTTCTCGAAAAGTCGCCACAGGATCAGAAAATCGGTCGCGTAAATCAAAAGAACGAAAACATAAGATATCTGGATGTGTAGATTCTGGAAATTTTATAAACTCGCCATTATCTATTTTTGTTTTAAAGTACTGATGAACAGCAGGCCAGTCAGGGTACAAATCTGAACCGAATTGAAGCACTTCACCTTCAAAATTTTCTTGTCCTTTTCCGCTAATGTTATCATCAATAAGAAAATTACCTTTATTCAGGTTTTTGTGTGGAGAAATGATGAGTTGATTTGCTGCAGCAAAACCAAGGTGCTTGCTAATCCATAACCGTTTTTCAGTATAACAATGAGGGTTTTTTATTGATGGGGCAGTGAGGATGTAAACATCCAGTTCAGGTTGATTACTTAACCACGCAAACATATCAATCGCACCCATGATGGGTTCTAAATCGAAAAAAAAGCTTTGCGTACTTTGCGGAAATTTAAGATTTTGATTCTCAAGGCGGCATCTAGCAAATGCACCTTTGAAATCGCAAAGGGTATCATCCATATCAATATATACGGTTATTTTTGAATCTACTGGTACCATTGGTTTACCGCTAAAGATTAAATTAAAAGACAATTAGGTTGTTTTCTAGCTAAGCTAATCAAATGGCGAAATATTCACTGCCAGAACATCCTGCTGAAAACGTCCAAATACATTCAGCGTTGCTTCATAGGTTTGAGTGAGAAGTGATGGCTGATTTGAAGGAGGTGATGCTTCAATAATTTGAGTGTGATTACTTTCACCAACATTAAGCTGATAACCAATATCATGCGCTTCATTAGAGTCAGAACTCAGTGCATCACTAAATTCTTCAATACAGATACCCGCCTTGGATTTCTCGAAAGTTACAACTCCATTTTCAAAAGGAATATCTTCAGCCACACGATAAGCATATTCAATGAGGGTTTTCTCTGCTGGCATGAACAGATAGGCATCTTGATTTGGGGAATCGGTTATTCTCAATATACGACCAAGAATTTGTCTAAAGTGTAATTCCGTCTTAATTCTTGTTAGGTGACAACAAACCTGAAGACGTGGAATATTAGTACCTTCACTTATCATTCCCACCGAAACTATCCATGGTATGGCGCTATCTTTGAAGTCTTTGATAATGGTCGTCGGTTCATTCTCACGATAGGTTGCTATTGTTGCTTCTACATTAAACTCGTGACGCAATATATTGAGTATTATCAATGCATGCTCAACGTTAGAGGCCACTACTAAACCGCCAGCAGATGGGTTTTCCTGACGAATTTTGGTGAGTTTATAATTTGCCTGACTCATGACGTACCGAATTACCGTCTCGTTCTCGACAATTTTCTGATATGGACAGAGCGTTTCATTAAGCAGCTCAGAGAAGCTTCTAAACGACTCAGGTGCTCCGCCATCCTCTTGTATGCTTATGTCGTTATTATCTGTCACAACGATCTGAGGTATGCGACAGACCCTATCTTTAATAGCGTTAGCCAGGCCGTACACATAATCACATATAATATAATTGTCAGGCCCCTGATACTCGGCCAGTGCAATTGGTGTATTGTCAGAGCGCCATGGCGTGCCAGTTAATGCCAAAGTATAAGCTGCCTGATGCTGAATATTGGTAATAACCTCTTCACCCCAAGCATTTGCATTTTCCGGGGTGGTTCCAGAGCAATGGTGGATCTCATCAAAAATTACAAACACACGATGTGATTTCAATAACGCCAAAATTTCACTATTTAAAGATGACATCCCCTGATAAGTGAATGAACCACCGGCAGCACCAATAAGACCATCAAAACGCCTCTTAGTACGTTGTGCCAATGTATGACGAATATCATTTGATATGATTATTGAAGGGGAAAAACACAAGACAAAATCAATCAGGTCTGCTTCGAACAAGAGCGCTGCGACTTCTGCGGCCATGGTTGTTTTACCCGCACCAGGCGTTGCAAGGCAAAGGAAGTGCTGATTATTTGATGCGTATTTGTTAAGCGCTAAAGCTACGCACTCAGCTTGCCATTTACGAAGTTGCATTAATGGACTCAAACGGTAATGGTTGATTGATTAGATATTCCAGTGCTTTGATTCGGCCCAGAATTTTTGATCCATTATCTCTAGCTTGGTTATAACGCTCTTGAAGGTTTTCTGCCATCTGCGGAAACTGGCTGCACAGTGACTTATACTCATCGGTTTCACCAATAGACGTTAATAATTCCAACCTGTATTGGTTAAGCTTACTTATTAGATCTTTTTTGACCCCAACACTTTCCTCAACTTTAACTTGTGACATTGAGTTTCCGTGCGCATTTTCAGAAATCTGGAATTTATCAGGAGAAAACTGTTTTGTTTTTGAATAGAAAGTGCGATCTCTTTTCTCAGAATATTTACGTTCAAGCAACCCTTTTTTCTCAAGCCGAAGAATGTGTCGATAAACAAATTTTCTAGCCTCTACTGTATTTAACAGAGGGTCTTTTACGATGGCGAGATAAGCACTTCTTAGCTCTAGAACGGCAAAGTTATTGAAGCTTTCTGTTAGAAGAATTGAAAGCAAATCACTGTCTAGCTCGATTTTCTTTGTCATTAGATCTTTTCCTAGTAAGAAAAAACAAAATAAAGAGAATCACCAATCGTTAATTCCTTTGTTTCGAAATTTGTGTTTTTCTAGCACAGCATTAGTGTGTCTCGAATTTCGCGCCACTATACATTGTCTCTATGATCGAGACAATGAATCGATCACTATACTCAAAATACTACGATGCTCTTCGTCTATGGCTTAAAACCAAACGAGATGAAAGAAGTCTATCCATAAGAGCCCTAGCTGAAAAGCTTGGGCGTCATCATTCAATTGTCGGAAAAATAGAGCAAAGCCGCAGAAAAATAGACATTGTAGAATTTGTAGAATATTGCAGAATTCTTGAGGTAGACCCGCATGAGGGATTGGATATTATTATTTCAGAAATAGAATCCCAAAAAATTCCTTCCGGAAAATAGTTTTAAATATAAAAAATCTACCTTACCTGCAAGGGTACCTGTCTAGATACAATCTGATAGTTATCAGGAAAGTGCCAATAGCAGCCTTCATCTGTTTATTATTTACGTCTTAAATATCGATTTATTGGTCAGATTTAATGATGATTTAGGGGGGGCGGCTTTCGGTTTAAAATAAGACATATAACTGATCAAAAAATATTCGTTACGACCCCTTTAGTTGATTATCACTACCTATTAGATAGTCAGAAAATCGCGAATAATATCCGATTGAATCCACACCCTAAAGCGCTACCTTTTTATTTAACGGAATCACTGTATTTAGATATCAATTTTGAGCTAAAGTGAATTTTTAGTGTCCGTCAAAGCGGGTGATGTTCACTGGCCCTTATAATTATAATTCCTAGGAGCTTCATGCTTCTATAGAGCCTCGTCTAAATTTTCTAGTGCAGAGATCATAACCGACACAGTGTTCCTATCAAATTCTGCTCTGTCATTTTCTTCGTGTGTACCCTTATTCAAATAACGCCATTCACGTGAATTCCCATTCAACCCCAGCAACAAGCTGATCGGATCAAAAACAGAATTTTTATTTGGGTCACTGAAATCCCCCTTACCGATCTTTGTTTTAAGTTGCTCTGAAAGGTTTCTAAGTTCAATTGATGCTGTTGGTGAACGCAATTTAAGGCTCAAATTACCATCACCATATCTATTTACATAACGCCACATTTTTCCCTTCGTTAGAGACTCAATTGCTTTCCGAGATTTTGACAGAGCTTCTCTGATCTCATTTCGGTCAAAGTGCTCCCTTGCTGCGATAATGTAATTTCTAGGAGCGCAGTTAAAATCAACACGTATATGTGGGTCATCCAATCGTGGTAAGAAAGCTAAAGATTGAGACTGAGCGGCTAACTGAGCTGGTAGTAGATTGTGAATATCTTTAAAGAACTCCTCTCCATGGCAGGTCAAAATAATCTGCTTCGCTGCAAAATATTGGTCCTCAAACAGTGTTAGTCTTATCGACTCCCTGTGTTCATCATCAATCGCGTTCACAGGGTCATCAAAGATCAACAAAGGACAGTTTTCTTTCAGATTTTTTGCAAGAAGTATAGCTAACCCAATACAGCGAATATGTCCTTCACTGAGCACATGCAATGGATCAAAGAACTGTAGCGGGTTAGTCTGGAATGAAATTTCAAGACGCTGACTCTGCGTCAGCGGGAGCTTGACCGAAGCCAAAAGTTCAGCCGGTATATCATTGCGGTTGAACGCGTTATAAAGGGTAACAACTAGCTCCGCTAAATCTGCTACAAGTTGAGCAGGAAGCCTATCCTTGTAAGTGTTTAATCTTGTAACAAAACTTCTATATGACGCTACAATGGATTGATTTCTTTCAACGATGCCTCTTTCAGCTTCAACATCAGCAATTAACTGGGCATTTTCAGTATCGAAGTTAGTGATTGTTTGCTGAGCAATTAAAAGTGCTTGCTGGGAAGTATGTCTACGAGTTTGTAGCACGGTAATATTACGGGCAATTTCACGTAAGCGATGCAGTTCAACTTGTTTGGTTGATCGAATTTGAGCTGCCTGATCAATCACTCTATCAGCCTCTTCAAGTTGTTTGACCTGAGACTGTAGGTGTTGCCATGCGATAAACTTGTCCGGCATAGGCTGCTGTAAGCTATTCCACCAGTCTGTATTCGCCTGAACATTAGGGGTAATTTGGTATTGAGTAAGTACATTTGGGGTTAATCGACTACAACAAGCACTTACTATTTGAGTCAGTGTAAGCAAAAACTGATTTACCTGCTGCTCTAACTGTTGTAATGCTTGCTGCTGTTCAGCTAAATGTTGCAATTTTTGCAGCTCTTCACCTGCGTGAGTGAATGGGTTTACAGCCACCTGACTAAGTGGCGTTTTACACGCAGGACAATTATCAGGACTGCTTGACTGTACTTGAGTTATAGCATCATACAAATTCTTAAATGAAACTTGTTGACTGGCGTTTGCTAGCTTTTGACGTTTAGCGTTTAGCTCGTTGATGCCATTATAAATTTGCTGACCTAGCTCATCTAATGTTGCTACATTTAAAAAAGATTTAACTGGTATAGGTTGTTGGATTTCAAAATCTATCCGCTGGATGACCCCAGCATTTTGGTCATCACCGTTTAACTCAATAACTACTTGTCTAAAGTTAGAACCTTCTCGGTATAGACTGGCTAGCGCTTGTTCTTCAGTATCAATACTTTGCAACTCAGTATTATTAATTTCTATTTGCTGCCTGGCACCTTCAAGGGCTTGACGCTTTTGTGTCAATCGAACCATCTTTTGGCCAATCAAATCAATATATCTAGGGTCAATTTCAGTAGTGAATTTGCGCACAAACTCATTAAAGGAATCTAAACCGAATAACGTTGAAATCAGCTCAGTTTGCTTGGCAGGTGCTTGAGCAGCAATTCTTGAAAAGCTATCAATACGGTTTTTTTCAACAAAACAAAACCGAAAAAACTCCTCTTTCGCAACTATTGGAACCTCACCCCCCTGATCGTTTAACCCAACAATTTCAGGAGCCGAAAAGCGATTTACATAGGCGTTTTTAAGATACTCTTGCTGATCACGAAATCGCTTGCTCTCCGCCTCTGCTACATTGCCCAAAAGACCATATTCTAGAGCTTCGCAAAAACTCGACTTACCCGTGCCGTTAGGACCATAAATCAGTACCAAACGGCTAGTCAGATCAAAATATTCAGGCCTAGAAAAACCACGAAATGGGCCTACAGATAAGCTTCTAAGCTGAGTGATTGATGAATTTTGTTCGGCCACTTCCTCGGGGATTGGCTGAATATTTTCACTTAACGTATTCCAGTCTGTTTGAGCCAACGCAACCATACACCTAATACGCTGGCCTTGATGGGTTCCTAAAGGAACCAACTGCTCCATATTTGTAAGCACCAGATTCGCTAGCTTTCGTACATCCACGGGAACGGAGTTGGTATTAAGGGTTTGCAAAAAACGTAGATATTCTGCCTGAATCATATTGAGTCCTTATTTTTCACGATTAAACACCTCTTCTCAAATATCCACAACGATCGATAGCAGTGTAATTGTTTCTCATTTGCCAGACATTGCCATTTGTACAATCTTTGAAGCATGTTTATCCTTTGCCACGATCAATCATAAGGGCTTTAGGTTTTGATAATTCGCAAAATTCTTCTGCGGTATATTTCATTACAAGTGCTGAAATACCACTAGCCAGAAGCGGGATACCAATTCTAAAATCGCCCATCGTCGTAACTACGGCCGCAGAAAAATACCCTTCATTGAATACCTTTGGCACTCTATTTTTCCAAAGTTTGTAGATTGTACTATCTGGGTTACAGAAAGTTTTCCAAGCAATACGTTTAATTATCGAAAAAGTTGTTTTACCAATCTTTTTAGGCTCCTCTGCTTTTTCAGAAGAAGGAAGAAGCTTTCTATCTGGGGCCGGCAGCTGATTTAGTGAATAGGTTCTAACGTCCCGTAAAAGGTTAATACTCGCTGTAGGGACAGAGTTCCCTATAAGTTTAAATATTTCAGCATCTGAATTACGCTGAATAAGTAATACCGCTTTTGCCTGAATTTCATCAACATTCATAGCTAAGTCATTCGTACCAATCAATTCGGTTAGAATACACTCTTCTTCGACTCGCTCAATAAGACGTTTTTGAAATTGGTGCTTTGTTCTCTCTGAGGTTATATTGTTAATTTTTTCTATCACTTCTTTGATCAAAGATTTAGCAGCCAAAGTATCTTTTGACCTTAGATGACACACAGCCAATAGACTTGAAGCTTCAAGATAAAGGCGTGTATTCGAAGCAGCTAACTTTCTGATTCCAATAAACCCTCTTTGCGCATAGGAAATCCTGTTTGCATCTAGGCAAGATTCGAAAGTCCACAATTTCGCCCGCAACAATCGATGATGCGTTCTCCATTCATTTGGAAATAGTTCTTGTATCTGTGTCGCTATTTCAATTGCTTTATCAGTATCACCTGAACGAACTGCATGCTTAAGTTCCAATTCGTAAGGTTTGAGCTTTTTAAGTTGATATTCCGTGAGTTTTACTGAATTCATTATTCCCTCTGAAACATGTCCGGTGCAGCTGTTTTTAAATTTATATCTGCTCCCAGTCAGGCCACCCTGATGAAGAAGGTTCTTCTATTTTATACTCAGCTACCCCCAAACTCTTAAATACGCCATGATCAATTGGAATCGTCGCATAAGGGTTATGGTAAAGTTCCATGTGTAATGTACTAGTGGAACGCAATACTATTACACCTGATAGTGTAGTATTTTGCGTTGGTGTAACCTGCCTGCCACCACCAAAACCGCGAGAAATTAATGCTTTACCATTGGTTCCATGAGAAAGAGTAACTTGCTCAAGACCAAACATTGCGACTTTTATGTGATATGGATCTAGGGGGTCAATAATTTCAGAGGGCAAATTACTGTATAAAACAGTTATTGCTGAAAATTCTTTTTTCGTTAATTGCCGAAGCTGGCGAACCGCTTCCTTTATTCGGTCTTTTAGTCGTTTCCCCGGTGTTTCACCTTGGATTAAAATCTGGCCAACTTTTATCGACTTCGATACTTTCTTATCTTTTTTATTTTCATTTATCTGTTTTATCTCACATAAAATAGGGGTGCCATTCGGATATATCCAAAAATCCGGGCGCTTAGTTTTTTCTGTAGGTATTCGTTTGCACTGCACAGTTACTCTAGCCCAGTACTCGGCGAACAATGTCTCGGATATATTCATTACTTCCTTGAAATTTTACATTTGATTAGTCTGAGTCCGTATAAGTCAATTTTTCAATACTAATAAAGTTATTATGGTCTATTGAAAGACATAAATATTTTCGTAAATGATTGTAAGGTGAACGTATGATGAAGGCTAATTGTTTTAGGGCTGGAATCAGAACTAATAGTCAGTATTAAAGAATTTATATCTTAAAATTTAATATTTCCTTTCGGGCTGTAAGCAGTCGCATGAGAGAATTAATCATATTATTTTTTGACGAAGACAGTAATCAAACCTTAAATCTAGTTGAAGCCTGCTTGGGGTCGACTCCTACCACCTTTAATTTATAACTATGCGCACTTTGTGAACTAACTTAAGAGAGATAAACAAATAAAAGTCATATAGATAACGGCCTAAGTGTAAAGCCACTACCCTATATTGTTATAGAGCCAAATTTTTCCAATAAACACTTTTCAACAAGCAATAAAAAACCTCTAATAACTTAACAGTCAAAAGAGGCTAAAGTTTCCTGCAATATGGCAAAACTAACAAACCAATTTGATTCTATCTTTACTATTCACTTTCTTTGCTGATATTAACATCATGATTTTGTGCTATCTGAGTCATTGGTACCAATATACGAGGCAATCTCATTCTCTCGCACTGAGAAGCCAGCAGCTCTCTCCAATATGGCCAAACATGATAACTGACATTTCTTAGCGCAAAATCATTTAAACACTCATTATCTAGTTCATTGGCAACGCTATACTCGGCAATAAATGCAGCCTCAATCCAAGCCAAGTAATCAGTGCTTTCCTGTTCCTCATCTGAGTCAGCTGTCCACTTTACCCCTACTTCGACAAAGACCCTAAACAACTTCTCTCCATCATCATTTTGAATAACTTCTGACTTAGTCACCATATGCTTGGTTTGAATAGCTAACCCACTCATATCTGAATGTTTTGGATCAAAGCCATCACTACATTTTGACACTAAATCTCTAACATAGAGGTCTGATATTTTTAGACTTTCTATTGCTTTTTGTAAGTTTCTGCTTGTCATTATCCTACTGCCCGAAGCTGACCGTATGCCTCGCCTTCACAAATATCATTACTTGCTAACAAGCGAAAAGGAGAAGTTTTTTTCAATGGGTTTGGTATATTCACTTTAGCATCCGCTAACCTTGACCAGTCCGACTGAGAGCTTTTTACAGCTATCGCTTCCTTCACGTGACGATTTTCATTATGAGTTAAATAAGCAAATGCCTCTGGCACAGCTTGAGCAAGACGTAGTAATTTATCCATAGCTCCTGATTGAGCTACGTCGTCCGCTTCATATTTAGCAAAAGCAACAGGCCCCCCGCCAAAGATTTCAGCTGCATCAGCTTGAGTAAGCTGCAAAGAAAGACGAAGTTCTTTAAGCTGCTTACCTGTAAGCAGTCCATCAACTTGCTTTTTAAATTCAGTCATTAATCTTTTATTAGTACGCAATTGAGCAGGAGTAGCAACTTCAGAACCACAGCAATCACATTCGCTGTAATGTAAAGGCGACTCTTGTTTACGATTTTTATACTCAACTACATTTGTATCAACATGAGCGTGAAGATTCCCCTCTTCACATATTGAACACACAGAAGTATTTTTCATTTTCGTTCCCCTTCTCAAGTACTAGATGGATGACATGATGCCAGCAGTAGTATTTTGCCCGCCTTGCCAATCGCTACTTTAATATAATACTCAAAACTCATTTCTTTAAATGCACTATCATTCCACTCTTTGCGAGTAAAAGAGTAGGCATCACATGCAGCCCATGGGCCATCAGCTTTTGGCTGACACCATTCAGAATCTATATATTGACCAAATTTAAGCGCATATGTAGTTAGTTCTTCAATATCGCCCTGATCAAAGTCCCACTTCTTCATGTCTCTTATGCAACCTTTTGACCAGGGAATCAGTTTCCCTTTACCCAATAAATCTAAGACAGCAGCAGATTCATACAAAGGACCTTCTTTTCCTTTTATCTTACGATTTTTATCAGAACTAGGTAGCTCGCCAGCATATTGGCTGACGATCATACGGCTTACCATAATGGTAAGTCTACTATATTTATCAAAATTTGCTCACTGTAGTTGATTTTAATTTTGTAACAATTAATTTCGTAGCATTGAAAAAAAGACATAAACAAGCCTAAACTCACATAAACAATGCCACCAAGTCGATATTTTTCTTAATATTATCAGTCTACTAGCACTCTTGCTAATCTGTTTTATCAGAGTTAAAACTCTCTACACCACTATACTTCTATTCACAGAATTTTCATTGAGAGACAGCCAGCAGATAATTTTCTATGTGCTTTATACCCTTTCATTGCACCTAATGCTTAATTCCTAAATTCCGAAGAAGCTAATGAACACTAAATTCTGTTTAACAAAACACTATTCATACAAATGCTTCTGAAACCCAATAAACGTTTCTCTAATCACCGCTGGCGACCCAAATACTCCGACAGCATCACCAATGGTGTTGTACTTTAAAAGAAACCAAGGAAAGCTGTTGTAGTTAGAGAGGTGAGTGTTCGTTATCGCCAAATTATCTAATGATATAAAACAGAAGAGTTCTAAAAATAACTACAACATGCTTTAGTTATCAGTAGCGTCATCTGTTGTACTTAGGTGAAGCCGAAGTTAAAACACTTACAATTCAACAAGTAATGGCGAATTAATACATGCTGTACTTATAAACCATTAACAAAAGAATAGAGAAGGCCCATTCGCATTGTAGACATCACGTGTAAAACAAATGCGCTATATATTTACGTAGAAAAGTTTACGGGTTTATTTACGCAAATCAAGACAATTTAGGGATGAATTCGGGATGAATTCGGGATGATATTTTTTAATAAAAGAAACGGTCGTTTGTTTAACGCAGTGCATAACTGCATTTTAACTCAATCAGATATCTAGCAAAGCTTGGGAAGTCCACAAGGTGCTGTCGCCCTCCCGTAAATAGTGGCAGTCAATAGTAGTGAATTCTAATAAACTGATCGAAAATAATTCCCTATGGCTACATCAAATTTTATAGTATGGAAAAAAGCTACTGCCTGATTTAGCTTTAAATCCTTTGTATTAACGGAAGCAATAATGAGCAAAGACCTTAAACAACAAAGTAATCCATTTTCTACTGGAGGAGGTGGTGTCAATTTTGAGACAAGAGTTCAAGCGGCTTTTGCTATTTCATTATTAATTGGTTCCTGTATCCCATGTTTAACACAAAGCATGAGAGCTAAAGAGCTAAAATTTCAAAACAAATATGATGGTGCAAATACGGATGACTTCGTCTTGGTTGCATCAGATAAAATGCGTAATAAGTCTAGGCTTTATGCTCAGATTAAGCATGAAATAGCCATAAGTGAATCTGACGATTCCATGTTCGCGGAAGTTATTAACAGTGCCTGGAAAGACTTTAAAAATAAGAACTTTAGCTCTGAAAATGATTCAATTGCTTTGATAACCGGGCCACTTCCCAAATTAGATATTAACCATACTCTCCCAATATTAGAGTGGGCAAGATACTCACCAAACTCTGCGGACTTTATTAAAAAATCGAGAACTAAGGGCTTTACCAGTGAGGCAAAAGTCAAAAGACTAAACATCTTCAGAACCCAATTAGCTAGGGCTAATGGTGGAAAAGAAATTACTGACGATGAATTCTGGAAATTTCTGCGAGTCTTTTATCTTGTATCCTTTGATTTAGATGCAAAATACTCAATAGTAGCAAATTTACTTTGTTCACTAATTCAATGTTATTCGGATGAATCCCCCTCACTTGTTTTATCTAAAGTAGTTACTTGCGTTCAAGAGTTTAACCAGAATGCAGGAGTTTTGACTCATGAGAATGTGCCCAAAGATGTAAGTTCATTGTTTCAAGCTCAGAGCAGTGTGGATTTAGATCATGATTTTTTGAAATTAAAAGAGCGTAGCAGCCATATCTATGGGGGCATATCGAATACAATTAATGGCTTTCATATTGATAGAGATGAAGAGTTAGCAAAAATATCGGAATCTTTTGATGATAGTAATCTTATATTTGTAACCGGTGTTCGAGGTGCAGGAAAGTCAGGTATTGTAAAAGATTATATTTCAACCAAGAGCAAAGACGTACCTGTTTTCTATCTAAGAGCTGAAGATTTAGATCGAAGTCATCTTAATGACGTTTTTGCTTCAATCGGCCTGAATTCAACTTTAGGACAAATAGAAGCATATTTTTCACTGCTTCAAGAAAAAATCCTGGTAATAGAATCTTTAGAAAAAATACTGGAACTTAATCATCAAGACGCATTTGTTGATTTACTACAGTTTATAAGACAACAAAAAGGTTGGACTATTATTGCTACAGGGCGAGATTATGCGTATCAACAACTCATCTTTAACTTCCTTCAACCTAGTGGTCTTAAGTTTAGTAGCGTAAACATAGAAGAGCTCACCCAAAACCAAGTTGAACAGGTTTGCGAAAAGGTCCCAGAACTTAAAAAATTAATATCAAACAACTCTTTAGTCGACATACTTAAGATCCCTTTTTTCATTGAAATTGCAGTAAGGGCAATTGCCAATGGAGCACAATTCCAATCAGGCGATACAGAGCTAGAGTTCAGAAGCACAGTGTGGTCTACAGTTATTTCTAAAGAACAAGACCGCAAGTTCGGGATGCCTGTAAAGCGCAGATCTACATTCATTGATATTGCCAAGCAGCGAGCGAAAAAAATGGTGTTTGGAATTTCTGTCAATGAATTCGACCCTGAAGTGATCTCAAAGCTCGAAGAGGATAACCTGATTTACCGCGATCAAAGGTCATCAACCATAAGTTTGCCCCACGATGTATTGGAAGACTGGGCATTAGAAGAGTTCATTGAGGCTGAATATACAAATAATTTGAATGATGTACTGAGTTTCTTATCGGCTATAGGTAGCGAACCCGCAATAAGTAGAGCGTTTAGATTATGGTTATATAGCAAATTAAAATTTAATGAATCAGCTTTTGAATTTGTTGAAAATATATTAAGCGCTGATGATGTCGAAAGCTTTTGGAAAGACGAAACCATAGCGGCGATCTTACAGCATGACACACCAGAAAATTTTTTAGATTTAATGAAGGTTCAACTTCTTAAGAATGACTGTGCTTTATTGATTCGCTTTTGTTTTATCCTAAGGATAACTTGTCAAAGACCAAGTTCTCGCTTCACTAATTTACTTAAACAGGATGAAAAGTCAGGCATATTACAGTCTTTATTTTTGCGCCCATACGGTAAAGGTTGGGGAGCGCTATTTAAATTTATTTATAATGTAAGAACAGATTTAAGCAAGTCTACCCTTAACCATATCATTGAAGCAGTCAACGAATGGTCCGGCATAATTAACATCTATGACGAGTTCCCTGAAGAGTCAAGAACTGTTGGTCTATTGACTATATGGTTACTAGAACCTTTAAAAGATGCCTATCGAAGTGAGGGACAAAGAAAAAAAATACTAAGCGCCTTATTAAAAGTTTCCCTAGCTATTGAAACTGAATTTGATGATTTAATGTCGAAAGATGTCTTCATATCCAAAGTTGAACCTAGAAGATTAAGTTATGTTGATGAGCTAACAAGCTTGGCACTAGTAGGAACAAATGTTCCGATGCTATGCAAGTTTCGTCCTGACTTTGTCATTAAATTGTCGATGCATGAATGGTTATTGCAAAAACTAGAAGAAGATGACTACGGCTATGGACGCATAGACGTTGAAGAGTCATTTGGACTAGATCGAGAAAGAGAGTTTTTCCCTGCAAGCGGTGCGAGAGGTCCATTTAAATACTTGCTTCAATTTCACCCTAGAAAAGCTTTAGATTTTATAATTGAACTATGTAACGTAACAGCTCAGAAATATGCTGAATCTGAGTTTGGAGCACCTTCTGATAACCAGCAAGATAATGGTTTTTCAGGTGAGGTCGCTTCAAAGCAAGTGGAAGTGAAACTCAATGATGGAATATTAATAAAGCAATATGCTTCTCCTCATCTATGGAAAGGATACAGAGGCCAGTCAACTTTACCCTATTTACTACAATGTGCACTTATGGCATTGGAGAACTGGTTAGTTGAGCATGCAAGTGTATGCGATGAAGACAGTCAAATAGACTGGATTTACGATCATTTATTGCGCAATAGCAACTCAGTTATGATTACATCTGTTTTATCATCAGTGGCAACCGGTTTTCCCAATAAAATAATGAAAGCAGCCTTCCCCATACTAAGTACTGCCGATTTATATTATCTAGACTTGATTCGAATGACAGGAGAAATGGGAGGAAGTGAGCTTCATTTCTTTGGGTTTAATAGAGATGTAATGTCAAAAATATACATCGAAGAAAGAAGAGAAGCAGCACTCAGACCATGGAGGAAAGAATCACTAGAAAACTTATTAACGAGGCTTCAATTTGTAAGTGAGCTAAGGGACGGTGTAATAGCGATTGTTGATGGTCTAATAAATGAAGCTAAAATCCGCAATCAAAAGAGTCTTCGATATATGGTGCACAGAGTTGATACAAGAACCTGGAAGGCCGTTGAAGATAAAGATAACAGTCGAGTATTACTTCAAAACTCGTCAGAACTCCCTGACGACCTAAAACAAGACCAACAAGAGTTTAATAAGAATCATTCTGTTGACAGTTCTGTAACTAGCCTAAACTTATGGGCTAGAGAATTATTTGAAAAAAAACTATTTAAAGAAGAATACTTTGCTTCATATAAAGATGCGCTAAACACTGCAAAAGAATTGCTCGAAGCTCTTCAAAATAACAACATACCTAACTTTGCTGACATGGCAATCGGAACAATTACAACTGTAGCTGCAGTTTGTATTCGTGACGATATAGCTAACCTCAGCGATAATGATAAACAGTGGTGTTTTGATGTCATTCTTGAATCTATTTTTATGCATGCCGATATTGTGAAAGGAACTACCGTTCACGATAAAACAGATTATTACGGCTCTGGTGCGTGTGCTTTCATCTTACCAGTATTGTTTGACTTAGACCTCAATACTGAGCGCAAAGAGGATTTGAAGCTCGCTTTATCTACAGCTCTCACCCATGAAAACCTTAATGTCAGTGCTTATGCAGCTAAGGGTGTGAGGGAGTTTCTTTGGTCAAGAGATTCTGAATTGGCATCCAACTGTCTCAGTGGAGTTGTCGAGTATGCTCGGTTTCGTCAAGAAGAGAGTTTTGATCGAAGTTTTTATCACCTACAGGGTGATGAGTTAGCTGCGGCCCAAAAAGATTGGATGACCCTAATCATGAAGTTTCGAAAAAATCTTATCAATGGGTATTTTAAGATCTGCGTTGATGACATTTCTTTATTAAGTCACTCTTCTTGGTTTATACACCTTCCAGCTTTAATGGTTCCGTTTGATACCAAAAATGATGATCAAATAGCGATTATTAAACGGGTAGTTGAACTAGCGTTTGAATCGGAATGCACAGACCATAGAAGAGATGACGATCAAAAAATACAGCACGAAATAATAAAAGAGATACAAGATTGTTTGACAGAACATATTGTTCATTTGAGAAATCAAAACTTTGAACCATTTAGAGACTTACTAACTTCAGGCTGCACTAAAGCTCCTAGTTTTATATATTCTTTGAAATTATCTTTTGACGTAGCGATGGAAAAAGAAAGTGACTTTGATTCCATTTGGTCACTTTGGGCACTACTTGCCCAAAAAGCTCATAATATAGCGCTAAATGATGTGAACGATCCGTATATTAGTTTACAGAGAGATCTAAATACGCTTTTACGTGGAATGTTATATGCGGACTGCCCATGGCAAGGACATCCTAGTGAGCAAAAAGACATAGAAAAAGGGGCAGACCATCTACTCGATTTCGCAAGGCAGTCAGCAAGTAATAGTCACGTATTTGAAGCACTTGCCTCCTTAATCTATAACTTTCACGATGTCTTTTTTGAGAACGGTATAAAAGTGCTAGCTGAGAAGTTTGGCACTGACCCTCAGCTTATCAGTAAGCAAATGAATACGGCGTACTACATAGAGATGTCTATTGGTCGGTATTTACAGCTGGAAAATAAGGGAAGCCTTACTCGTAAAATGTATACCTTTTGTCTAAGTTTACTTACAGGAGTTGTCGAAACAGGCTCAGCAAGGGCTTACTACCTGAGGGAACAACTAGTAAGATCAAGAAAGATACATCCTTGATATTCTCTAGTGCCCATAATTTACTGAATAGGATATTTGAACGATTTATTCATTACTTCGATGTTTCGTTGACACATTAACCGACGTAGTAATGATGGCCACTTTTCTGCATGAAAAGACTTACTTACAAAGACACTAATAAGAACAAAGGGTTAGAAAATAAAAGTCTTATAAGGGTTGTATATAAGATGGCAATAACTTTAAACACACTAAATGAGATATAAAATTAAAATGGAAACCTTTGACAAATTATACGCTCGAGCTATTGATAGGAAAGGTGGAGAACAGGCACTATCAAGTTTAATAAGTAAGCCTCTTAATACTGATGAATTATGCCAAATCACTAATGATCGTGTGTTATCTGAAATGACTAAGAAGGTGTTCCAATCAGGGTTCGTTTGGTCTGTTGTCGAAAAAAAATGGCCTTCATTCGAAGAAGTGTTTTGGAAATTCGATATTGAAAAGCTTATTCTAATGCCAGATGAAATGCTTGAGAGTAAAGCAACAGACCCTGCCATTATACGTAATTACAAAAAAGTAAAAACGATCCGTGAAAATGCAATGATGTTTAAAGACATCAGCAATGAATATGGCTCAATCAGTAAATGGTTAGCCGAATGGCCTAATGAAGATATCATAGGGTTATGGGCATATTTAAAAAAGCATGGCAGTCGACTAGGTGGTAATACAGGGCCATACGCTTTACGAAAACTGGGCAAAGATACATTTATACTGAGTAAGGATGTTGAAGCATATTTTAGAGCACACAAACTGATTGATGGAGGGCTAAGTTCTAAACGAAGTTTAAATACCATTCAAGAAACTTTCTCTCAATGGCAAAGTGAATCAAACCTTAGCTTACAAGAACTCAGTCAATTAGTTGCATATTCCACAGGTGACAATAGTGTTGGAATATATTAAGTAATACAAACTTATTCTTTCTCAAAATATCAACTAAAACGAGTAACATAATTAAATTAGAGTGATCAAAAAATGAAAATCTTATGCTCACCTAGTTATTTTTCTGTTACCTAGACGAGAGCCTAGTTAAACAGGCACAGTAACACTTTATAATATTTATCTAGATGCGATTAGATCTGTAGAAGGTTACTTACGTGCACACCTTCATATTGATGGCGGAGTAAACACCAAAAAATCCTTACAAGCTACGCAAAATTTCTTTAATGAAATGCAGCAACAAAGTTGTTTATCTCATCAAGAAATT
>Ga0209184_1000516_pt1 | contig 39484 bp, 38 predicted proteins | sample EN8Hudsemesocosm_2_FD_184627 | JGI IMG/M metagenome (GOLD analysis project Ga0209184, IMG submission 184627) | Methane-oxidizing microbial communities from mesocosms in the Hudson Canyon - EN8C Hudson Canyon (SPAdes) (version 2) | ecosystem: Environmental > Aquatic > Marine > Cold seeps | place... | reverse complement strand
GTTCATTCACAAGAAGAACTTGATGAAATTGCTAGGCAGCTGAACACTAGGCCTAGAAAAACCTTGGATTATGATACGCCGGCTGATAGGTTTAATGAGTGTGTTGCAACGATCCATTGAAATCACAGCATAAAGCACTACTTTCTCAGTTCAGCTATACATCCATAAGCAGACTGCCCACTCCATCGTCATTCCTGCGAAGGCAGGAATCCAATGTTTTGTAATTAGGGTCTCAAATGCCCCAATGCAGACATTTCTATTTGCTATTCATGAATCAATCATCATCTTGCATAAGCACTAAATAATTACCTTAATCAAGACTTGAAAACCTCTCATCAATACTTGATTTTTATAAACTTGATTAGATTATTGAGTCATTTATCTTTTAAATAGATCGGACACCTTTCCCCTTTAAGCTCTCTGTTCGATACCCTATATTTACAACGGGGCTATCAAGAAATACACCCACCTTCTTTTCAGGAGAAGAGCTCTCTGTAAGTAAGGAGTCTCCACCACAAGCGTTAATAAGAAAAGGCAGGTTAGACTAGCAAATAAATTAGAACTGTAATTCAAAGTAAGGTTTGCTTTGTAGTCAGATTTTAAATTTTGTTGCTTGAAATAGGGCCGCTTTGAGCCAAGAATTTCAGGTTTCTCGGTTTCCGGGTTGGATAATAGCCAGGCGATGCTAGACCTGACTTAATTACGCAGTCCTTCTGCCACCCTGATGCGTTGTGAATTAACAGCTTTGAAAAGCAATCGGAGTTTGATTTAATCTCCTGTTTTTATATTTCATGCACTATAACCACCCTGCCTCATCATTTAAAAAGTCGCTAGAGTGCGCTTATCAAGCGCTTGTGCCGGGTGGAATTTTTTTTTGGTATGGTCGATAAGGAAGGCATAAAAAATTAGGCCGGCGTTTTGCACCAGGTAGAGGATGGTGCTGACAAATTGAGTTTTCAGTCTCGCTGGCACTACCTCGAACTAAGTCCAGTGACTTTTCCTTCTGGCGAAGCCCAGCATCACCAAACCTAAACTTAGCAGCCCGAGGCTAGACGGTTCAACAACCGGTGTGACTAATGGCTCGACGGCATTGATCTGATTATCGGCAACTGTCCAAATATTCTCCCATAATTCTTGAGTTCTAAGATCATCCCATTGAGTCCATTGATTCAAATCTGTCGATATAAATACGTCACTAGAGCGACCTGCTCCGGCGTCAAACACACCCAGAATGGCGCGCCCTAAGTCATCAACACCCAAGACCTCAAAACCGTCTGGAATGGTATCGATCACACTATGCCCAGAACCGGGAAAACCCGAAAGGACATTCGGGCTCGTCACCCAGTCAGAATTACCGACGACGGTATTGCCCGCGTCATTTCGATGAAAGCCTGAAGTGGTGATCCCCCAGTTTGCTAGAATTTGATTTACCGGCCCAGCCCACGGGCTAGAAGAAGTATGGTCTTGCTGGATAAAAAGAAAGCCGCCGTCATTATCAACAAAGCCTCTCATGGCATTCACTTCTGCAACTGAGACCTCGCTAATCAAACCGCTATAAAACGCATCGACCGTAGACAAGAAACCGGCATCTGCCTGATTCGTCGACACAAGGGTATGACCCGCATCAATCAGCCATCGGTTTGCTCTAAATAAACTATTCGTTGTAAAGCCGTGTAATTCGCGAGTGTTATCAAAGTGCCCAATTACTAATGCATTTGAAAATGAAGAACCAAAACATAAAAAAGTCACTAAAAAAAACGATGGAAGAAATTTAAAACTAGATAAACTCATTCTGATAACCTTTTAAATACTACAAATCTATAATCGACAGGTCCCGATGATACTTCTAAGAGAGAGTGCAATTGTGTAAAATAGAGCACTATCTTTTAGATCAAATATCCTTTTTTATAAAGATAGTTAATAAACTCAATAGTTCCCCATCGTCACCAAGAACAGTTTAGACCTATAGTGTGAGTTTTTATATCATTCTGAAATAACGAGTTACTAAACGTAATTACAAAGACGACCGAAGGTAATGAAGTATAGGAAGGATAAAAGCACTTTCTCAAAGGGTCCAGCCACTTAATCTAGTCACTAAGGTGGAGACTGTCTTCGTTTTTCGCCTATACGTCGCTCGTACAACTTCATTATTTGCACGTATCAACCTGTTTTTTGCCTAATCCAACTCGCAGCCCGAATGCCTTCCTACCATCTCCTTTTGGGCATCGTAATCAGGTCTCTATCACTCATTCTATGAGAAAGAGAAGTCATCATAATCAGGCCATATTATACCCCTGGTGTTCAGAGGCAGTTTAGTAATGACCCTAGTCATTAATATCTGGCTTAACCTGGTCTAATTGTCTCAGCAAAGAGTGTCTCTGTAATCTTGGATTGAGTTAGAGTCGTCCGTTTTTCTATTTATCAACTTTGCAGAGGTTAATAATAATTATGTCGCTATTCATTGCTTTTTTTATAGGATTTCAAGTCAAGCCATAGCTCTTTCCTAGCAAGAGGTGTTTCACTAGTCAGGTTTGGATTAATAGTGTGGAATACCTTTCGACTATTGATGTTAATTTTTTCTAACATAGCTTGATGAAATTTATAAAATAAATGGTCAAAGGAGCCATCTTTGATCATCATGTTCAAACCTGTTTTAACCCGATCCGCCAATTCCGCTTTTTTTGGAGTGACAAAAAAATAAACAGGTAATGGGAGATTTATCAAAAGAGTTTCCTCAATGTGTAAGTCAGGGTATTTCTCTTTACGATGTTCGTATTCATCCAAGGCCTCATTAATACCTCTAGGGAAATAATCGAACCGCTCCTCAATCAGCATTCCAAACAGGCCTTCATAGCTTGTACCTAGTTCAACTTTGAAGCCAGTTTGCTTAAAAATAGAACCAATAGACCAAGTACTCCCCAATCCGGCAGTTAGCTGTTTTATTTCACTAAGGCTGTCTATAGCGGAAAATTTGGCTTGCGCTTGTCTTTTGATCAGAAATATTCGGCTCCCTAGTAAGCCTTTCATGATGGGGATGCGAATTGGAATAAGATCGCGTTCCCACTCTTCACGCGTAGCGGCTTGAATAATATGGATACTGGAACCATGCTCTAGCATTAATTTGGCTCGTTTCCAGTTCATCAGTGGGGCGTATTCAATTTTGAATTTGCCATGGGTAGGCTGTGTCTTTGTCAATGCTCTCTGAAGAAGTTCTCGTGGATAGTCACCGCGATGATCTTTTTCAGATAATGGAGCATTGATTAACACGACCTCTTGTCCGAATGAGTCTGTGGGGATAATAATAAGAAAAATAGCTACAGCAATAATGCTGAAAGAAAGTAGGCTTGTTGCTAACACAAAATCCTCCATTTGAAATAGAGAAATCGAAAGCTTTTAGTATAAGACAGTATGATAAGAAAATAAAAACGAAGTGAGACTTTCTAGAATTATAAGCGAGAGACCTTAAATTGGTTATTTTAATTGAAATCTAAAGTAACTAGTTTGCTACAACCCGAGACATTACTACGCCCCCAACCTGCTAAATAAACATAATCTTAACGAGGACTTTGAACGAAACTATTTTAAATCTCATAATTCGACGTCCCTTGTCTTGCTAGCGCTTTCTACGAGAAATATCGCTGTTTCAATTATTTTGAATAATTGTAAGAGTAGTAACATTATCTGAGGCAGTATGATGCTCAGAGTATTATCTGAAGTAAAGCTTTGTCATATCCAAACAACCAATATAAAAGCGCCCCCCCCCAAAAAAAAAACCATGAAAATAGCAAAAGGTGGCAGAACAAGCCATTTAGTCCATTGATCAATCAGTCTTAAATTTAGCATTGTTTAGGCATAGCTATCACCTAAGAAAAGGTATCGCTTTTGTACTTTCGTCATCAGTTCCCCACGATCCCTAATAAGATCTCTATGCTCTTTTGTATAATATATACGTGTTCGCATAACCTACCCTCCTTTATATTAAAAAGAATAGCGTGTTGCGTTGATCAGTTGAAACCACAGTACGAAGCAAACGCTCAACGACCTAGTATCATTTAGGATAATTCCGCTAGTTTGAAAATTGAGATGACTAGCGGAAGTGAGCAAAAGAGATCATTAAGGAAGCGTAGTTTAGGTGATAGAACTGCTCTTAATATGATTGTTTTGAATAGCGGCGCTACCCCGAAAGCGATACATATTACGCTTAGTGAAGCCAGTTGATTTTGTATCACATTATTAGAAAATAAGTGTGATTTACATGTCCCTTCTTCTATATCACCTAGGTTACTATCCCATAGTGCAAAACTGCAACGATGGAAAGCGACCTAGTCCTTAGTTTGTTTTGTGGTTGGTCTAAAAGTGTCTCGGAAAAATACGATCGTGCATTTCACATACACATCTAATCCATGCTTATTAACGCTGACTAAAGTTCATAAGAATATCGGCTAAAGCTTGGCTATGCGTCAACATTGGCAAGTGACCGCTGTCGAGTTGAAAACTGGATTTTAGATTAATGCTTTGGGCTATACGATGTTGAGACGCTAAGGAAATAATGCGGTCGTTCTTGGCAAATATGTAGTATTTATCAATTTCCTGATAACGTTTTTCATTTAGGGTGACCTTGCTTCCACCAACAGATGCCGGTTCAGCAACTGCATTTTTATTCAACCACTCTCGTTGCGATTTATTTGCATCCTGAGCAAAGTTTTTCGTAAAGCTAAGTTGGTTGGTAATTTCAAGTAATTCACTATTTTCATTAAATGTCACACCAGTAAAATAATTCTTTTCATCTTCCTTAGATAGTTTAGAAAATACTTCTGTATTATTCAGTGGCGCGACAGACGTAACATAAATGATCTTCGTAATAGGTTCCTCTGGGCATAAATCTAAAGATGCATTAACAATACTGCCGCCTTGGCTATGCGCAACCAAAACTTTGTCTCCCTGAATTGTAGCCATTGACTTACACAGTACGGCCGCAGAAATTTCAAGAGAGACCATTGCTGGTGTTATTTTGTCGTTACGCCCGGGCAAGTCAATGGCGTAACTTTTAAATCGATGATCTACCAATGTTTGAACTTGTTGCCAAGCGTTTGCAGAAAAGTGAGCTCCGTGGACCAGCACTAAAGCGGGTTGTTCTTGAGCCTGCACTGAAGCACATAGCACCGTAAAAGCTGTCACACTGAATATAAATAAATTCCTGATCTTCTTCATTTTTTTCTCCGCTGTAAAACCCTTAATTAGGTAGCCTATACAATCGGGTGAAAATAGCGTTCAGAGCAATACAAATCACATAAAATTGATTTCAAATAATGTCAAATTACTTTAGAATCAAATACTTAAATAACACCGCTAATTTGAATGGGTTTTTGTAGACCATCCTTATTTGGAATAAATTAGAACCTTTATGCTTAAGTTTGATACTTTTCAGTTTGATTCAAAGTCAGGACGGTTAACTAAAGACGGTTCCGACACTCCAATATTTTTACGTCATAAACTCATTCAGTTACTTAATTATTTATTGAACAACCAAGACCGGGTAGTCAGCAAAAGTGAATTATTGGGTGCGCTCTGGGAGCATGGAAAGTACCGGGAACAATCATTATCTCAAAGCATATTGGAGCTTCGAAAAGCCTTGGGGGATTCGGCATCATCACCCAAATATATTCGAACTATTCCCAATCAAGGGTATCGATGGGTGGGTCCCAAAATAGAGTCTGTACAGGATCCGCAAACATCATCGAAAATCTTGACCCAATTAAAATATCTTACTAGGCCTGCCTTTTTAGCTACCTTACTTATTATCTTTACGGTCGTGTTTGCACTTTTTTCCAGACAAGAAACTAGTGACTCGACGAACCTAGCTGATATAAATTTAAAGGTACTGGTGCTACCTTTCGAAAATAAAACACATACCAGCGCTATGAATTGGGTTGAGTATGGCCTGAGCGATATGATGGCCAATGATTTAATGCTTATTCAAGGTTTAGAGGTCATTTCACCGGCTGAACTTGGTATTTTACTGGGCAGAAACTACCTTAATAAACATGCAGGCGCTCAACAATTAGCTTTATTTCTCAAAGAGAATCGAATTGATGTTGCCATTAAAAGCTCGATTAAATTGGAAAAAGAGCAACAAGTACTGCTCTATCAGATCATAACAGCAGAAGGAAAACCTGAGGCAGGAGCGATTATACGACAAGACCTCGCAGTCTCAATGCCTGATATTGTAAGTGAACTCTATACGAAACTAAAGCCCAAAAGTGACAAGGTAAAACTGCCTTTATACGACTATGTGCCCAGTGCGATGCACGACTACGCTCGTGGCATCCAAGCACTGCAAAGTGAAGGGGCCGTATTGGCCCAACATTATTTTGGCGCATCAATCCAAATTGATTCTAACCATGTTTGGTCTGCTGCTTATCAAGGTGTTTGTCAATTTCATCTAGGAGACTGGCTTGGCTCAGAGCGTATATTCAAGCAGATTTTAGATCAAAACACTGAAACTTCATTGCAGAGTTTTGTCTATTATTGGTTAGCACTTTTGAATTATCGTCGTGGATTTCTCGAGGTATCTTCAACGCTACTCAGCTATAGTCTAGATAACCTTAATACACAGAGTAGCTCGTTATTAACCAATATGATTCAACAATTGAATGCGCGCATTTTGCTACTGCGGCCTGATCTTTCAAGCTTACAGGAATACGAGCAACTAAAAGCATTGCAGCCTTCTTCCCTTATGCCTAGCTACACTAGTCATGAGGTTCCTTTATTTCCAGCAAATAATATTTCAGCTCAACAAGAGTTAGAAAATAGTCTTCGTCATTTAACAATAAAAGGAGATAAACCTGCTCAGTTTTTGTTACTACTTATGCTAGCTCAACAAGAAGATATTTCATCTACTGAACGAGACATCTATTTTAAGCGGGCGATTAAAATTATTGAACAGCTTAATCAACCTTATGACTTGGCCATAGCCTTCACACTTCGTGCGCGTTATGCGATTGAACAGCGCAATTCAGAAGCCAATATATACCTAACCAAAGCCCATGCCATATCAAACAAACTTGGCGCGGAAAAATTATTGGAGGTAATACGTTTTTATACTATTTTCGTTCGAATAAATGAATATTTACTGCAAGGTAAAGTGGAAGGCATTGCTAAGGCCGAAGAACTTCTAGCTTCAATAGCAAGTAATGAACTTAATACTGAGCAACTTTATATGATGGCTCTTGGTAATTCTTGGCTTAATGATTTAATAGCTAGAGAAGTAGAAAACTAACCTACAGAAAATCACATCTACGCAGGCCAAGTAAGCCCGAAGCTTCAGCGTCAAGTTTTCGCCTACAAAGTATAAGTTGTGCATATCAGAATAGATCTGTGAAACGTCCTACCAGATCAGGTGCTGATTTAGATTGGAAGACATAGTATTAAATAACCATATACAGCATTTTTAATATTCTATGGTTCAATACCGCTAAGTAAAACTGCCAAATCTATTTCATCTTGCTATATGAATTTTCTCCACTCAAATTAATATGTTGCCGTGCAACTGGAGAGAACCTTGAAATGGTATGCCTTGTCGCCTGTTCTTTTCATGTATTTGGGGTTATTCCGATGCCAATACTGAATCAGGGTAGAGCATTAAATAAATTACAAGCCATTTGAAACTTAGGGGCTAATGCATACATCTCTCGTATCTAATATTTTGCATCAGGTGGGCTCGCTACAAGCGGCTATTATTTGCTACATTAATAATCGATTCATTAATATTAAGTGATAGCGTTGAGGTAGGTGCCATTTGTTCATACTTCATGCTGAAACAAACGGAGAATTACAGTACGCAATTGAGTTTTTAAATGTTCGCCCTGACGCAATCAAATTGAAGAGGAAGTACTTTGAAATCACTTATATTTTCACATGAAGCATCTCCTGATTTTTTTAAAACAATAAGTAAGCAATTAGATGGCGAAATAGGTGACCTTGTTAGTCATGTTTTTCCTGATGGTGAAAGCTATATTCGGATTAATAGCGAATGTACTGACCGTGAGGCAATTATAATCTCAAATTTTCACGAGCCTAATTCTAAATTTCTCCCTCTTATTTTTCTTTGTGAAACACTGAAAGAAATGGATATTAAATCAATTATGTTAGTGTGTCCGTATTTACCGTATATGCGACAAGATATTCAATTCCGTTCAGGTGAAGGTGTTACCTCTCGTTTTTTTGCAAAATTAATGAGTCAGTTTATTGATTCCTTAATAACGATCGACCCTCACCTACACCGTTACAAAAGTCTAGATCAGATTTATAACCTTAAATCAAAGGTGTTACATGCTAACCCTTATGTGGCTAGCTGGGTCAAAACAAATATTAAAAGACCAATAGTAATAGGGCCTGACAGTGAAAGTGAACAATGGGCTGCTTCAGCTGCTGAAATCATTGGATGTCCTTATATTATTTTAAAAAAGGTACGAAAGGGTGATAAAGAAGTGTTAATTTCGCCCCCTAATGCAAGGGAGCACAATAATCTAACCCCTGTTTTAATTGATGATATTATATCGACAGGTCGAACGATGATAGCTACAGCAGAAGCTTTAAAGCTAGAAGGTTTTCAAGCGGCAGTGTGTATCGGTGTGCATGCGGTTTTTTCAGGTGATGCTTATAGCGAAATGAAAAAAGCATATATTTCCAAAATCATTACATGTAACACTGTGCCGCATGAAACGAATAAGATAGATTTAACGCGACTGTTAACAGAGGGAATAAAGTTGAATAGTGCCAAGTAGTGGCGGTATTCTAAGTGTTCATTAATAAGCTTTCAAAATAATATCATAAGAGTCACCCTGCTCCTGCACAGTCGCATATTATGCCCCCGTTAGCCGCCTCCTTTAAATATTTATAATTGAGACAAGCGTTGGTAAACCATGTTCCCATGTGTAGCGTTTGGTAAATAACATTCAATATCAAGCGTTTCACGCTGATTAATATAGCCAATCGCTTTAGTATTATTAGGCACTAAATTTCTTGGGTTTAACGCTAATAAAAAGGCTTCAGGCCGTCCATGACACAGCAATAAGCGAAACTTAATTGATTCAGATCAAGCGCTATTAAATAGGAATGTTAATCACCTTGTAATAATTATCACTTAGATGTTTAATGACGATCATTAAATACCTCTATAAGCGCACTGTAAATAATTATGCTGAAGTACTCCACCACTACTGTAAAAAAAGAAAGACTAACCACCACTAAGCTTACTTACACACTACTTTTCTTGATTAATATTTTAGCGATATTTATACCCGTACATGCTAGTCAGATAGCTGAGCAACTAATAGAACTCAAAATAGAATTAGGTAAGCAGCTCTATTTTGATAGCAACTTATCATTCAACAGGACGCAGTCTTGTGCTACATGCCATACTCCAAATCTCGGTTTTGTAGATCAACAAAATACAAAATTTAAAGGTGCGGTTTCGCTCGGTGATGATGGCAAATCTTTTGGAGATCGCAGTGCGCCAACAGCTTCCTATGCAAACCAAATACCTGACTTTCATTTACGCAAGAACGGGGAGTACGTGGGTGGCCAGTTTTGGGATGGCCGGGAGACCGATCTTGAGGGGCAAGCAGGCGGGCCGCCCCTTAATTCGATCGAAATGGGGATGCCTAGCAAAGAGTTGGTATTAACTCGTCTGAAAGAGAATGATATTTATATCACGAGTTTTAAGAAAATATATGGAGATGATGTCTTGGATATGCCTGATCGAGCATATGAAGCATTGACTGAAAGTATTGCATCATTCGAAAAAACTGACTTTTTTTCCCCATTTAACTCGAAATATGACAGATTCCTTGAAGGAACATATCAATTAACCGAGCAAGAAGATCTCGGTATGACTTTGTTTTTTTCTGAGCAGTTTTCAAATTGTAATCATTGTCATCAACTAAAGACTAGACCGGCTACGGCAATGGAAACATTTAGTGACTATACCTACCATAATATTGGTGTACCTATTAATACTGTTGTTAGATCGCACAATAAAACACCTGATGACTATCGAGACTTAGGATTATTTAATCACCCAAAAGTAAGTGACAAAACGCATATTGGTAAGTTTAAAGTGCCCACGTTGAGAAATGTCGCAGTTACTGCACCCTACATGCATAATGGCGTTTTTAAAGAACTTGAAACCGTTGTAAATTTTTATAATAAGTACAATTCAAAAAATCAAAAACGGCAAATAAACCCCGAAACTAATGAACTTTGGGCAAAGCCAGAAATTGAAGAGAACATATCTTTAGAACAACTACAATCAGGACCTGCTCTTGATGACAAGCGAATTAAAGCGCTGGTTTCATTTATGAAGTTATTAACGGATCAGCGTTTTGAACACTTAATTAACCCTGAATCAACTCGATAGCTTATTCCTCTAAAAATTAGTGCGGGAGTAACTTTAATCAACAACTATCTAATTGCTAATCATTATCGTTTATATTAACATTATTTCTTTTTTATAATTGAAAGGCATCCTTACATGCAATTAATCAGTACATTAAAACCGATTCTAGGTATCGTCGCGGCAGGCACAATTTTGAGTGCTTGCAATTCACTCTCCAGTTCAGAAGATCAAAAAGAGATCGAAGTTACTAGCCTTTCAGTTATTGATACCTATATTCAAATAGCCGAGACTAATTACCAAGACTCCTTGTCTACTGCTCAAGCTTTAGATAAAGCCGTAGATGCTTTTTTAAATGCGCCCACGGAAGCAACATTAACTCTAACTAAGCAAGCTTGGATTGCTGCACGTGCACCCTACCAACAAACTGAAGTATATCGTTTCGGCAACGAGTCAGTTGATAACTGGGAAGGTAAAGTAAATGCATGGCCTCTTGATGAGGGCCTCATTGACTATGTTGATGCAAATTATGGAACTGAGTCTGACGAAAATCCTTTTTATAACGCTAATATCATTTCTAATCCTACGCCTACTATTGGCGGAAAAATCATTGACGCAAAATCAATTAGTAAAGCCTTTTTAAGTGAAACGCTTCATGAAATTGATGAAGTAGAATCTAATGTAGCCACGGGATACCACGTAGTTGAATTCTTATTATGGGGTCAAGATCTTAATGGGACAAACCCCGGCTCAGGTAACCGCCCTGCGACAGACTATTCTTTAACTGATTGTACAGGTGGAAACTGTGATCGCCGTAGAGATTATTTAAAATCGGCAACATCTCTTTTAGTAGATGACCTACAAGATATGGCAAATAGCTGGAAAGAAGAAGGTGAATCAAGACTAGCGCTACAAGCAAAAGGCGATAAGGGCGGTTTAGAAACGATTTTAACAGGTATGGGAAGTCTTGCTTACGGAGAGTTAGCGGGAGAACGTATTAAGCTTGGATTAATGTTACATGACCCAGAAGAAGAGCATGATTGTTTTTCAGATAATACTCACTGGTCACATTATTATGATGCAAAGGGCATTAAGAATATTTATTTAGGCGAATATATAACGAGTCAAGGTAACTTATTAACAGGTTTAAGCTTATCGGATCTTGTTAAACAAGCTCAACCTGAGCTAGATGCAGAGATGAAAGCAAAACTTTCTGCAACCGAATCGGCGATGCAGTTAATGGTTGACCAAGCATCAGAAGGAAACACCTTCGATGTATTAATTGGCGAAGGAAATGAACATGGTAATCAGATTATAAAAGATATTGTTAATGCCTTAGTTGACCAAGCAAAAACAACTGAAAAGATTATTCATACCCTTGCCTTAGCTAAAATTGAACTTGAAGGGTCAGATAGTTTAGATAACCCAAAATCTGTACTTGAATAAGATTTAGCCTTAGATTTTCACTCTGTACTCGCAGGTGAGTAATTATCATCAATGATCTTTTACTCATCTGTACAATTTTGTAATTGTCTACGTTGTAATACGCTTGAAACAACTCCATAAATTTTTTTTATCTCTCCTCATTTTATCGTTTAGTCTATCCGCGAATGAAAGATACCCTGGCGGGCAGCATACTCACCAAAAGAAACTCAATCGTTTTAGCTTTTCGCAGCCTTCACCTGTTTTATCAATGGAAAGAAAATTAGATTTTAAAGTAGGAAAAGCGATATTTGAAAAAATTTGGGTTTTTGCTCCTTCCAGTACAACTGCCAGTGATGGATTAGGTCCATTGTATAACGCCAGATCATGCGAGCGTTGCCATAAGGGAAATGGCCGTGGGATGCTTGAAGGAACTAAATCGTCATCTCCGGCACTTTTTCTCAGGCTTAGTATTCCGCCAACAACATGTAAACATCGAGCATTACTTGCATCAGGCAGAGTCGGTTTTATTCCAGAACCAAACTATGGAAAACAGTTACAAACCTTTGCCTACCCAGGTGGCAAATCAGAAGGACAGCTTGAGGTTAACTATAGCCCCATTCAAGTAGGTTTGATTGATGGGGAAGTCATAGAGCTCCAAAAGCCAACGTACAAAATTAATCAACTCGGTTACGGGCCGATTCATCGAAATCTATTATTTTCACCCCGGATCGCACCACCTATTATTGGTTTAGGTTTATTAGAAGCGATCGATGAAAAAGATATTCTTTCTCTCACCGACCCTGAAGATCTAAACGCAGATGGAGTTTCAGGCAAAGCTAATATCGTTTGGGACGAGATTAATAAATCGCTTAAACTTGGTCGCTTTGGTTGGAAAGCAGGATCTCCATCCTTAGAGCAACAAAATAATGCCGCGTTAAGTGGAGATATTGGTATTAGCTCGTGGTTATTTCCTCAACACGCTGGGGAATGTACTGAAAATCAAAATGATTGCCTAAAACAAAAGCATGGAAATAAGCGAAGAGACAAACCGAATATAGATAGACTGGAAGCCCCTAAGGTGATGACTGATTTATTACTTTATTACACGCGCAATATTGCTTTAGCACCCACACGAAATTTTGGAAACCTTGATCGTAACCAAGGCAAGCAGTTATTTAATAAGGCAGGTTGCCATAAATGTCATCGTCCAAGTTATACTACGGCAAGCCATGCTGAACAAGAAAGCCTAAGCAATCAAATGATATGGCCATACTCTGATCTACTACTGCATGACATGGGCCAAGGCTTAGCCGATAATCGTTCTGAGTTTTTAGCAAATGGCCAAGAATGGCGGACACCACCACTTTGGGGAATTGGTTTAACAAAAATGGTAAGTGGCAATACTTTTTATTTGCATGATGGGCGGGCACGTAACCTACTCGAAGCCATACTTTGGCATGGAGGAGAAGCCGAAGCTTCAAAACAGATGGTTATCGAAATGAGTAGCGAGCAACGCCAACAACTAATTATTTTTCTGGAGTCTCTTTAATGCGTTTTTTTTCTGCCCTTTCTAGTGTATTGGGTTTACAAGCAAGTCAGCTACAACTAAGTTCGTCCTCTGATGCGAAGCCCACAAGGTTTAGCGCTTTATTTCTTGCCGCTTGCATCTTCACAATCTACGCGGTTAGTTATGCCAAAAATTCGATTGCAGCCATAAATAGTGATCAATCTGTCCGCTTAATGGCAGACCAAAATGAAGCGGCCTGGCGGATTTTCAATATTGAGACTGTTGAAAACTATATAATCCCCAGCTATAAAAATCTAGCTGACGCAAACAGTAATTTATATCTGGCTACGCAGGCGTTTTGTAAGGTTTTGAATTCATCCAGCATTGCTCAGTTGCAGGAAAACTTAACAATCACAAAAAATGCGTTTCATCGTTCAATGGACGCTTGGCAACTAATTCAAAATGTTTACTTTGGACCCATTGAAATTGGCATAAGGCATCACAGCATTCAGTTCTGGCCAGATAAAAAAAACCATATAGGCAAGCAACTAAATAAACTAATAGCCTCTAAAAGTGGATCATCTTTAACGGTTGATGGCTTCGAAAAAAATAGTGTCAGTGTAAAAGGTTTGCCCGCGATCGAGCGCCTTTTATTTAATGATGCGCCTTTAGATAAGTTCAAAGAAAATCCATTTTCTTGCCAGGTATTGCAAGGGATTTCACGGTATTTATCAGACACTGCAAGCTCTCTTCATGTCGAGTGGGTAACAACAATGCTTCCGCAATTTAAAGATGCAAAACAACTGGATGGTTATTTTGAAGATGATATTGATGCCGCTACAGCACTATTGAAAACACTTGTAGAGCCAATTGAGGTGATACGGGATCTTAAACTCGACAGACCTCTAGGTAGTAAGTTCGATAAAGTAAAGTTTAAACGTCTGGAGTCCTGGAGAAGTCAAAGATCCTTAACAAACTTACAATTAAATCTGCAAAGCCTGGAGAATTTCTTTATCGGTGCCGATTTAGAAAGAAAAGGTTTACGCTCGCTATTAACAGTAAATGAAACCGCTGAAATTCAGAATAATTTTAAAATTGTTGAAAGTGAAATAACCAAAATCAAAGTTCCACTAGAAGAGGCGATTCTAACTGATTTAGGATATCGAACAGCTAAAAATATAAGTGTCGCCCTTACGAAGCTACATAAAAGCTTAGAAGATGCTATTGCTCGTAGCGGTATTCGTTTGGGCTTTAATAGTCGTGATGGCGACTAAATTATGTTGAAGCAAGCGAACCAACAAGTTTTAATCAACCATAATCGTCTGCTTACACGTTCATTTTCTAGACGATTTTTTTTAAAAGGGTTAATTTTCAGTGCATGGGCGCCCTACTCTCTTTCGACCCCCATTAAGCTAGAATTGGATAAAGTTAAATTATATAGCGCTGCGACTGACCATAAGGGAGACCATTGGCTAGTTATTGCAAACGCTAAAGGTGAATCTTTAAATCAGTTACGCTTACCTTCAAGGGCTCATCAAGTATTCAAGCACCCATCACTGCCATTAGTATGTGTCGTTGCGAGACGCCCTGGGAAATACCTGTCTTTGGTGCACATGAATACAGGAACTTTAATTAAGACGATCTCCCCCTCAAAAGGCTATCATTTTTATGGGCATGGTTTATTTACTCAAGACGGACGTTACTTGGTCACAAGTGAAAACCATATTAAATCTGGTGAGGGCCGAATTACAATTCGTGATCGGTTATCTGAATTTAGTATCGTCTATCAGTATGCCTCTCAGGGGGTTGGGCCACATGAAATTAAACTAACGAATAATGGTCAGACATTAGTGGTGGCAAATGGTGGGATTAAAACGCATCCTGATAAAGGCCGAGAAAAATTAAACCTAAATACCATGCGACCGTCACTAGTATATCTCGAACTGTTAACAGGTAAACTCCTAGAAAAAGTTTCACTTCCTGAACAGTTGCATCAACTTAGTATTAGGCATATTGATATCAATCAACATAATCATGTTGTTATTGCTATGCAGTACCAAGGCGATAAAACTGATCAGGTAGCTTTAATGGCGACACATAAACGAGGGGAATACATTCGCTTACTGAACGCTCCTATCAATTCTTATCTTGCGATGAAACATTATTGTGGCAGTGTTTGTTTCGACTTTTCAGGTATGTATGCCGCAGCAACATCACCTAAGGGTGATCGAGTAACCATTTGGGATACAGTAAAAGGAAATATTGTTGACGAGCTACGATGTCGGGATGCGTGTGGTATTGCTGCATTTGGGAAACAAGGGTTCGTGGTCTCAAGTGGTGCCGGGAAATTATATCACTATAACATTGAGCATAAGGAACTTAAGCGACTCTTGCCTCAAACATTTCTGACAGCTCCTCCTCTAGTGGAATCCAAAGTTAACGTCCCAAGCCCATCTAAACGTATGGCTTGGGATAATCATTTAAGTATCAGTATTTAAACTATAAATTTGAAACCACTTAAAATAAAAGTTGAATCAGGACGAGGGATTTAATTTTTTACTTAGCTTTAAGTGCTTCTATCTTGTCGATGATATGAGATAAATGAGGACGATTTTCTTTTAACTCTTCTGCTGTTAACCCATCTAATTCATGTGGAAAGACTAACCATTCTGAACGCTCATGGATATAATAATCCGGTATGCGGTCTGTCTGATTATTAGCAGGCTTAAAATAAGGTGTTGCTACACGAATTTCAGGTGTATTTTTTTTACAAGCTTTCTTAATATCAATAATAATTTGATCAATACTTAGACCGCTATCGTGAACATCATCAACAATTAGAAGGCTATGTTCAGATTCTAGACGCTTGATCAAATATTTAAGACCATGCACCCTCACATTTTTGCTGCGCTCGCCTATCCCGGTATAACTAGATGTTCGAATAGCTATATGATCAGACACAACATCCAACACATCTAGACATTCTTGAACGGCTATCCCAACTGGCGCACCACCACGCCAAACACCAACAATGAAATCGGGACGAAAACCACTTTCAAATATATTAATTGCTAACTTAAAGCTATCTTCAAGTAATTGATCTGCACTAATAAAAACTTTTTTCATATACCTTCCGACATCAATTGAGATAACCCTCCCCCAATCAAAGTTGACGAAACGGGCAGAAATAAATTGGACGCGAATTGTACAGCAGGTTATTTTGTAAAACTAATACAATTTAGCGATAAAAGAGATAACTTTTGGTACGAGTGGAGAGAGTATTAAACATCCTAAATGATACCATCGCACTAGTCTTATTTACATAAGCCAATGAAAGGTTCTACGAATGTGATTTCTTTTTGAATTATGTTTTTAGAGCGATTTTACCGAATCTCACACAAGCCATTAATATCTTTGTTTGTTTTCGATGCTGATTGAATAATATCAGTATACGAGAGAGCTTTATCCTGTCTTAAATTTTCAAACGACGGGCCATCTAGCTTACCATACCTGACAAAATCAAATAGACGAATTAGGCCTAAACTAACCAAGTTATCCATCTGGCTACGAGAGTGAATTCTAGCCTCATGGCGAATCTGGTAAGCACACAACGCTCTGTTGGCAATTGACGTACCCTGATCAACTAATTGACTATCCACTTTGGGGATGAATGACACAATCTGGTTGTAACCTCTCCTTACATCGCATCCAGCCAAGGCTTGCTCATTTGATTGAAATTCTTTTATAAATATAGCGCAAATTTTGGGTAGTTTCGCTGAGTTGAATTGTTCTGGAGTATGATTAACTGCCCACAATAGTGCGCTAACAAATCCAAATAGTAATAAAACGAAAGAACTGAAAATATAACGCACTAAACCTAATATGCGGCTTCGTCGAACCGTTGTAAAACAGTTCTGAAACCAGCATTCCTTATTTTTTTGTTTGTGCTTAATAAAAAGCATGTGTTTCGATTATTGTGCCGAAAAACCAATATATTTATCCCAAAACTTCACTTTTGAGCTGGTTCAGACGCAAATATTCTAACGTTATAATAAACTTCAAACCACCCTGTAGCTATTTAAAACTACATAATTAAAACAACATGCGCTCCGGTTTTAGCTGACAGAACCTCCAACGATCACAACCACTGTGTGTATTGTATATAGCGAGCATTACAAAAAAGAGAATGCCTAGAACTATCAAGAACCTAAATCACTAAGGTTGTCTAAAACGTTTTGGCGTGTCCCATGGCGTACCTGAAAGTATGATGGTTATTTTTTCCAACAAACCTACGGGTTTACTTCTTTTAGCAAGAGGTAGCTGGTATTCACTGTCAAGCCCTGAGCTTATACCTGTATCTAGCTGTAACGAGCCATAAGGTTTGAAAATTTTATCTACATTATTTTTAGCATCAGGATCTAACGAATTATAAAGTTTTTCAAGCACTTCAAGGCAATAAACTCGGTACTGGATAACCGGTAAATTCGGCAGGATAACGTTATGCATCTCAAAATCAAAGCGCTTTTCTTTAGCTTTCCAGGCTTGGGCATTCCGAACAAGATATGGGATATAAACTTGGCTAATTTCTTTAAGTATGTTTTCCCAGCCTTTATCTGAAAAATCACTGATACGACTAGTCTCTTGTTGTTGACTAGCTTTAGCGTTCCAAACCTTAACCACCCACTCCAGCACTCTAGGATAACGATCCCGCATGATTTTTGCTGGCTCTGGATCACAAAAGTAATGACGGAAAAATGGCCCCATCATGGCGATATCTACCAGTGTAACGGTATTACCTAAAAGGTAAGGTGTCTCTGTGAGCAAGGTATCCAAACTGTCTAATAAATCAAAATATTGTTGCCGTATTATCGGTTCTGATTTATTTGTCAAACCATCACCATACATGAATATTTTTTTCTGACGATACTTAAAATATTTGCCTGCATACTTAGTCGGTATTGGCCAATGACCTAATACCTCTTTGCCTATCCGCTGGGCCAGATAATCTGAATTTGCAGGATCTCTCCAGCGAAAATACATAGCGCTGCGCCAACACCATTCATCGGCATAATCTTCGATTAGCTTGGACACAAACCCCAGAGTAGGATCATCAGGTATAACGGGGTGTTTAGGGTATTTCTTTTCAAACCAGTCAAGCATCGGTGTTGTGTCTTTCATCCATAAGCCGTCTGCAGTTTTTACAGCAGGTACCTTCAATATACCCGTATGTTTATAAACCTCTTCAACTCCAATTTTTGCATTGATTTCAATCCGCTCATAAGGTATTTCTTTGTAACGGAGGTAAGCTTCTAATTTGCCACTAAAATAGGATACATCCGCTAAGTAAACTTTATAGGGCTCATGTACTTCGCTCATCAATATACCTTCTTCGACTTAAAACTATTCTGATTATAATTAAGTCAGAATAACGATTAATTTCAACATAATCTAGATTAAGCGGTAACGGTGCTTGCATCCATTCATTGTAAGGCTGGATTAGTACGTTGCTTTAAATATCAAAACATTCAAATGAAAGAAACACTTCAATTTTTTTAATCTCCTTTCTTAAAAAATAGCTACGAAGTTAAAGTAACTAGATCTATACTTATCTTAAGCGCATAACATAAACAGTTTTTTTGTTATGTAAGCTGGTTTTTTTCAAAGTTCTAAAAACTTAATTGAAGGAGACTAAAATGAATAAGAATATACTCATAACGGTAAACCTATTACTCCTGACGGGATGTGGCGGTAGTGAATACTCTGCCATTCAAGATGCACTAATTACCTCTTCTGCTGATGGTATCGGCTCTTTTTATGAGTGTTTTGATGCGGATTATAATGCGGCAGTCGTTATATCCGAAGATGCTTATCAAAAAGGCGAATGTTTCATGACTTTGGCTCGGGGAAATACAAGCCTAGACCAAAACAGCTTCAATGAGGCTGAAGTCGGAGCCAATCAACACACCCTTTTACAATATGCCGATAGTTGGTATTCCATCGCAGCAAAAATAGGGCACCCGATAGCAAACCTTCGTATGGATCATAACCAATTAGCTTTGTATGCAATTGAGGACAATCTCTTAACAAGTGAAAAGGCAAATGACCAACTATTAGCCTCTGAAAAGGAATTTAACTTTCTCGATGTCGATCAGAGCGGGTTATTAACGGTACAGGAAGTCTTCGCTGATCAGGAACTAGCGCAATCATTTTCGTCTTCTGATTTTAACGAAGATGGAAAAATTAGCATAGAAGAGTATATTATCTACTCAAGCGAAGCGACTGCTGCAGGTATTGAAGAACCAATCCAAGATTAACTGGATGATTTTCATATAAATCATGTTAGTTTTCCCCGTTGTTCGTAGACGTCTCACTACGAGCTAGGGGTAAGCTATGTTTAACCGTTTAGTTAACGATGAGCCTCTTCAAACATAGCTCCCCATGCGCATAATAAGTCCAAAGCCGGATTGAGTTGTGTTGCCAGATTAGTTGATGTGTATTCAACCTTTGGTGGTACCTCTGCATAAACATGACGTTTAACCAGTTTATCTCTTTCCAGCTCTCTTAATTGTTGTGTAAGCATTTTTTGAGTGATTTTTGGAATTACTTTCTTAAGCTCACCAAATCGCAAAGTCTTACCACGAAGCTGGTAAAGAATAATAACCTTCCACTTACCTCCAATCACATCGATTGCGGTCGTAACTGGACAACTATTTAAATCAATTTCTTTCTTTTCGCCACAATCAAGCGGCGTGGAGTGTAAATTCTCATTTAGTTGAGAATTAGTTTCTTGGCTAGAAGCCTTTAAAGTATCCATAAGGCACCTTTTGGTAACTAAATATCATTCTCGTGCGTACTTGCCAAAATAATACACGGTATTTATAGTGAACTCAACAGTATACAAATGACACCAAGGTACATTTGCACACCTACATACTTTTATATCTTGTATTTTATATCTAGTTCGATATTTACTTGCGAAGGATCTTATTTTTATGAAAACACACTCCATAGAACTAATTAGCTTTAATTTATGCCCTTTTGTTCAACGCTCGGTTATCACACTTAAAAAGAAAAAAATTGACTTCAAAATTACTTATATAGACTTGGCTAATAAGCCTGACTGGTTTCTTAAAATATCCCCCTTGGGAAAAGTGCCAGTTTTACGTTATGAGGACGAAGTGATTTTTGAATCAGCCATCATTAATGAGTTTCTTGATGAAATTACGGGTGACGCTCTTATGCCATTAGAGCCATTAGCAAAAGCTAAACACCGAGGCTGGATTGAATACGCTAGCCAAGTTTTAATTGATCAATACTTAGCTTCAACATCAACTAACCAAGGCGATTTTGATAAACACTCAGCCAATCTTAATCAAAAGTTAATTCGCTTGGAAAGCGAAGTAAGTGATCAAGGTTTCTTTAATGATGACTCATTTAGTCTCATCGATTCAGCCATTGCCCCCTTATTTACAAGGATGGATATCCTGGCAAATCGGTTTAATCAAAAATTTCTACAAGGTTTCCCTAAATTACTTGCTTTGAGTAAAAGCCTAGTTGATAAAGATTATGTTTCCGACTCGGTTATAAGTAATTTTGAAGATGTCTATGTTAACTACCTTAAAACAAACAACGCCTTTATAGCGAGCCATACATAAAGCACGAATATATCAAAAACGAAAAGTTAACAAAACAGTTACTAATGCAGGATTAAAACCATGACATATGAAAAACTTTTTACGCCACTAAAGCTAGGCAATCTAGAATTACCACATCGCATCGTAATGGCACCGCTTACGCGTTCACGCTCTGCGCAGCCTGGCGATGTTCCGCAGAAAATGAACGTCGACTATTACGGCCAGCGATCATCTGCAGCAATAATTATTTCTGAAGCTACACAAATTTCACCGCAAGGAAAAGGGTACGCCTTTACACCGGGAATTCATTCCAATGCACAAATTTCGGGATGGAAGAAAATTACCGAAGAGGTACATCGGAAAGGCTCGAAGATCTTTTTACAATTGTGGCATGTAGGTCGTATTTCTCATTCTAGTCTTCAAAAAGGAGGCACCCTACCCGTTGCACCTTCTGCCATTGCGCCAGCAGGTCAGGCCTTTACTTATGAAGGCATGCTGGAATTTGAAACACCGCGAGCGTTAGACCTAGAAGACATTCCTGATATTGTTAATCAATTTTCACAAGCAGCTAAAAATGCAAAAACAGCAGGTTTTGATGGCGTTGAGATTCATGCAGCTAATGGTTACTTGTTAGATCAATTTTTAAAAGATGGTACCAATAAACGTGATGACCGTTATGGCGGGTCTATAGAAAATAGAATCCGTCTGACGCTAGAGGTTACCAAAGCTGTTACAGATGTTTGGGGTGGTCAGCAAGTTGGTATTCGTATCTCACCCACAGGTACATTCAATTCAATGTCTGAAACTGCCCCAACCCCTTTATTCGAATCATTAGTTGAAGCACTTAATGAGTATAAACTTGCTTATTTACACGTTGTAGAGAATTTTGGAGATAGCAGTGATGATTCGTTCAACTTTGTTAGTCTACGCGAGAAGTTTAACGGCTCTTACATGGCCAATGGCGGCTACACCGGCCAGTTAGCGGAAGAAAGTCTAAAAGAAAATAAAAGCGATCTTATAGCCTTTGGTGTCCCTTTTATCAGTAATCCCGACCTTCCTAAACGACTGCTAGATAATGCTGAACTTGCCCAAGCAGACCAAAGCACGTTTTATGGGGGTAACGAAAAAGGCTACACAGATTATCCTACATTGGCTGAACAAAGCCTCGTATCTGCTTAATTAGGCCTAACATAAAAGTTGAGACTACTGATTTGATATCGTCGGTAGCCTCAATTGGAGTTAAACTTGATTCAATTAAAATTGAAGGTATAAATGCAACAACAGTGAAACAAGTAAATATTATGTGGTAGATAGCTTGCTCCTAAGTACTTATTTTCGTCCTTTTAAATGCGTGTAAAGGTATTGATAAATAAGAGAAGAACTTACCCTATAGGTCGGATAATTACCTACTAATTTACCTTAATCATGCTTTACATTATTCAAAATGGAGCAAATAAAGTCAGGTAGTGTTTTAGCAAACTTAATTCTATCTTTAAGTTCTTGCTCGTATGTTGAAATTTTATCAGAATCATAACCGCCTCCAACAACGAATGGCCCTCCATCAGTACTTATCATACGGGCTGCGAAGGTCAACATATTGGGATGACTATAATTATTATAGTGTTCTTTGCCCGCTAACATAGTGTCAACGGCTTGAGCTTGAACACCTAAAACATCGATATTCCGCTGCACATATCTTATTGAATTGTGCGCGCGAGTATTCCTATAGTTTTTAATATAGGCATCAAAAAAATTTATTTTTTTTCCTTTCCCTATCTCTATTTCATCTTCGTAGGATATTAAAATTGCCATACAGACCGACTCAAGTGATTGTCGCATGCTGTTTCCGGATTGAGAAAAATAACCTAGCGATAAGAACTTTACGGATAAAAATACATTATCAATAGCCAAAAATATAAATCGACCCACTAATTTAATCCGTTCATTTTCAGACACTTTTTCTAAAAAACTAAGTTTCTCATGAGAAATTGTAATCAGCTGACAAAAATTGAGTATGCTTTCTGAATGATCATTCGAAAACTCGGTAATTGTTTCTCGATAATTATCATGTAGTTCGCCTATTAAAGCGGTGACATCTCTTTGATCTACAGGCTTCAATATTTTTCACCTCACTAAATCTCGGGCTCACATCTCCTTTGAGTTCAAAATTAATCTTTTTGTTTCGATTAATGTGCTTAAATCAAAATAATGATTAGGATACCTCATATCGATTATTTTAATTAAGGGTCTGTTTTGTCAAAAAATACTCTTTCAGCTCGCTTTCGGAAGGCTGTCGCTGAAAAACTAACGACCCATCTACAAGAATATTTGGAGAATGACGAATATTCAGAGTCGCCACTAGTTCAGGGTTTTCTTCTATGAACTCAACTTCGTATTCGACACCTATATCCTTAAATTCTCTCTTCAGGTTTGGTAAGTTGAAATCAGTTTTCGTTACTAGTAGCTGAACTCTCATGAGCCTTCTCCTATACAATATAGTTTCAGTATAGATTAGATTATCAGTTCTGAAGTATCAGGTGAATGGGATTTATGCCATTCATGCCCCTTACTTAGACTAGTCAGGAATTAGAAAGTCATTTTATATTTAAATGCTGCTTTTAAATAAGTATTGAATATTAACTAATGAATATATTTTCCAATATATTCGGCACATTTTATCTCTCAAATGACATATAGTGTCATTTAATAAATCTGATATATCCCATAAGTACAGGACGCAATAAATGGAATACCGCAAACTCGGAAAAACCGGACTCGATATTAGCCTAATCGGCTTAGGCACGATGACTTGGGGTTGGCAAAATTCACAAGCTGATGGTTTTGAACAAATGGACTACGCACTCGATCGCGGTATAAACTTTTTTGATACAGCAGAAATGTATGCGATCCCACCTTCTGAGGCGCACTTTGGTACGACTGAAACGATCATTGGTAACTGGTTCGCTTCAAGGTCAAACCGAGACAAAATCATTCTTGCCTCCAAAATCACAGGCCCCGGTTTCCCCTGGTTAAGAGGTGGTAATAACCGTATCAACAAAGAAAACATTCTACAGGCGGTTGAAGGCAGTTTAGCAAGGTTACAAACGGACTATATCGATCTTTATCAACTGCATTGGCCAAACAGGGGATCCTATCACTTTGGAAACACTTGGGGCTTTACACCTGATTTTGATGTCAAGGCCGAAGAAGAGAACTTTCTAGAAGTCTTGCACACCCTCCAAAACTTGATTCGGGATGGTAAAATTCGCCATATTGGTTTATCAAACGAAACAGCTTGGGGCGTTAATAAATGGTTGCAGCTAAGCAAAGATCACGATTTACCACGTATGGCTTCCATTCAAAATGAATACTCTTTATTGTGTCGTCAATTTGAACCTGATTTGAGTGAAATTGCTATACATGAAGATTGTGGTTTACTGGCATGGTCACCGTTAACCCGAGGAATACTAAGCGGTAAGTATCTCGATGGTGCACGGCCTGCGGGGGCTCGACTTACAATGGAAACTCGCCAAGAGCATCGAGTCGGTAAACAAGTTGATAGTGCAACCAAAAAGTATGTTGATATCGCCCATCGTTATGATCTGGACCCTTGCCAGATGGCTTTAGCCTTTGTGAATAGTCGCCCATTTGTCAGCTCCACTTTAGTAGGTGCGACAACCATGGAGCAATTGCAAAGTAATATTGATTCGATTTCTGTCACATTATCTGATGAGGTACTCAAAGAAATCAGCCAAGTCAGGCGTGAACATCCTATGCCATTTTAAAAACTCACAAAGCCTTGTACTCATTCCATTTTTCAGGGTAACTGAGCGCAAGGCGCATGATGCGACAGCATAACTAGTGCAATTCTAAAAAAATGAGTTCCCTATAAAGTTCAATGCCTTTAAGCATCATACTAAATGCTTGATGTCTGTATTTTTTACTTAAATTTGTTCAAATTCATTAGAGTTTATTAAGCGGTAAAGGTCCTCAGCACCACCTATTAGAACGCCATTCACAAATACCATTGGAAATGTTTTCCACCCGGTCCACATCTTTAAGGCATTTCTTTTTCGCCATTCTTTAAAATAGCTTCCGTATTCAAGGTATTCGAAATCAAGTCCTTTTTTTGTCAAAAATTTACACGCACTCTTACAGACAGGGTTGATACCCATACCAATAATGACGAGAGAATTACTTTCAACGACAGTTATAATTTCTTCAACAAAGTCTCGATGATTATTACTAATAGTAGATCGAATGCTGGCGTGTATTTTAGATTCATCAAGAATATAACGAGACATAATTGTTCCTAACAGGAATGGATAGTAAATTATCACCTTACACGATAGTTGTATGTTTTGTAGTGTAATCACATGGACTTAAATGAGATTTACTATTCCAATTTAGTAACATTAATTCATATCATAAATGACAGAGGGAAATTTAAAACAGTTAATATTTTTTAGTTTCTACTTTTAAACTAAGTCCATTTATCTAGGCTTTAGGCTTACCTATGACGTGTTGAAAAAATTAACTGCAATTGCTGAGCAAATAGCCTGAAACTACTAATTTGTTCATTATCAATTGTCGCCTGATTAAGGCGGTCAGCATAGATAAAACCATAACTATTACCTAATGAGTTAATAGGACCAATCACAGCATCAATCATGTTAGAAAAAGGGGCTGATGATGCATGGGCCAAGTCAAAATTTTTTGAAATCTTATCTTTAGGCAGGCATTGAGTTTCGTTTTTGCTAAGAATTTTCAGAATAGCGTGATGAGAGCTTAGATTTAACGTTTTTTTTCTCCAACTTTGGGTCATACAACCTGTTGATTTAACGATATGAAAACAGTTCGAGTTCGGTTTAGAAATAAAAAATGCGCAGCGATCAAAGCCAATTGTTTTCTGAATACTTTCAAGCGTTAAAGATAGTAGTTTCTCAATACCTGAGTTATTTGAAATATGCTCGGATATCTTTAACAAGCATTCAAATTGTTTGTCGGTATCAGGTCTTGGATGTTTTTTGATCGGATATTCTTTCAAGAATGATTTAGCGCCTTTTATACCGAATTGTTCCGCTAAAATACCTGCCTCAGTCGTATTACGTTTTATATCATTTTTTATTTGTATATTACTTTTTCCGGTGAATGTCGCAATAGAAGCTATGAGCTCAGTCAAGTTGTATTTATTCCATCCATGAGCATGTTTATGCGCTAACTCAACTGCACTACAGACTATCCGTGCTTTCTTAGAATTAGGGCTTTTTAAGCTTTCCTCAAGCAAGGGGCCTAAATGCCAAACTTTAACTAGGCCTAGACTGATCGATTTGAATGACGTTCCTAGTACGTCATTTTGGTCATCAATAAATTTATGACTATGACAAGTCAATTTTTCCTCTAAAACTGAGGTCTGAGAGGAGCTGCAAGACCAGAACGCAGCCTCTCCTACATCAAACAGTAAAGCGGCGATAAATATTGCTTCTTGCTCTTCTTCACTGAAATCTGCAGCCATATATTTTGCTTGCACAGCTGCGTGAAAAGAACGAACCAGGCAATTAAATAATTGCTGTTGATTATCCTTTTTAGCTAATTGATCAATCAGAACGGATGAAATTGCGATTGTTTTGATGCTATCAAATCCAACTTGAACAATCGCTCGACTCATTGTAGATAGCTGGACTCTCATCGGGTTATAACAAGCTGAATTTGCAAGCTTGAGCACCTTCGATGTTAGATCCGCATCATTTAATATTGTCTTTACCAACTCATCAATTTTGACATCGTTAGACTCTGAAATGAAGCAAATTGACTTAAGTGTTTTTGAAAGAACGGGCAACTCAACTTTATCAAGATAGCGAACCCAAGCTTGAACTCCTTTTATAGACATAATGTTCTCGCTCGTTAGTTACTTGGCTTTTCCAAGTTATGAACAGAATTTTTTCAGTCAATATATTTGCAAATGTGAACTACGTCACACTAACCTATTATGGAGTTGCTTGAAATCAGATTTCTATACCTTTGTTACTTCATTAAGTTAAGTTTTTTTGAGTTTGTATCAATAAATAAGTTCTTAGGACAACATCAATAACTTATTTGTCACAAATTATATTCAGTCTCTATTTTTGTTGTAAGTACGCCTAAAAATTGCAGCGACCACCATTTATTATAAATTTAGATATGCGGTTTCGTTTAACTAATCAAAATAAAAGCTCTGTAACCTGTTGGATAAACCCCTCCGAATAAGTTCATCGAGAACGGGTTCATAGTCACTTCTTGTTTTAAAGCTTAACGATTAACTTACCTTGGTTTTCATTAGATACCTTACTCGAAGTAAAATGACAGGTTATTGAGTCAATTAGCGCTGTTATTAGATTGTACATTTCATTTTATGGCCGCCAGTTACTTCGAAGCCATTGGTCTGGTAGAAATCTACTGTTTTGTTAAATTCTGGTACTGGCGGAGTACACAGCTCTAGCCTTTTCCATTTTTTTGTCTTTGAGAATTTTATAATTTCCCGAATTAGCTCTTTCCCAATGTCTTTACAGCGATATTCAGGCAACACATAAAACTCTTGAATAATACCGAATGCGCCTTCTGCATAAAGGGAATAACTTTCACACAAAGCTCCAAAGCCAACAATTTCATTTTGATCATATGCAGCAATAACAGTATATAGACCATTAGAAACATAATTATCACAAAGCCTAATAGCTAAAGGAACATCAACATCAAAATGTTTGATACCAGTACGCTCAATGATTTCATTAGTAAGGCATACCGCTAATTTAGCAATATCATCAGATTGAGACTTTTCAATAATTTGGTAATTCACGCGAGATCTAATCCTTTTTTGTACAGCCATTTATAGACTGTATAGTCTAGACTTAACCATACTCTGGTACTATTAAAACGAAACCATCGGTGACTTTATTCCTTAATTTGGATAATTCTCTGCTTTCTTCCGACTCATAAAAGGCTTGCGCCTTTTCCGTACTACCAAATTTATACACAACCATATGGGTGTATGGTGAGCCTTCAAGGCGGGTTACAGTGGAAGCTACAATCAACTCTCCACCGTATTTTTCTATAATAGGTAAGGATAACGGCCCAAGCTCATTGATTCGCTTCTTATCTGTAATATTGTAGTGATAAATTATATATCCGCTCATATTTCAACTTCCCTGATTTAGTATTGGTGAAATGACTAGCTAACACTCCGATCATCATTACAGCTGTTGTTGTTAACACTGAATTTGATATTCATACAAAGCAAGGTTAACTTGACCCGCTTTTACTACCCCCTTCAATTTAAACTCACAAGATTCATAATAATCTCGAAGTTTATTATTATGGGCAACACAATCTAAACGCAGATATTTGATATTCTGCTGCCTAGCTTTGGACTTGATTATGTTAATAATTTTTCGACCTAAGCCTCTATTAGTATATTTACGACAAACGGCTAATTTATGAATATATAAAGCTTCTGTTTCATTGTTTCCCCATATGTTTTCCGGGGCAGATCTAATTTCTACTACGGCGGCAAATTTATTATTGATTTCTAGCGCATAAAATAAACCAGAACTGATTGAATCATTTATTTCAAAACGAATTGACTCAAGCCAATTAAGCGGCCACTGAAAAATACCTTTTGATAAAAGCCAAATGGCATTTTCATGAAGTATGTCAAACACAGAATCGAATTCACCGGCGCTTACTTGCCTAAGATCCACTAGGATAATTCTCCATAAAAGAAATAAGACCTAAAAAAGCCAAAATGCATTAGATAATCCCATTTATAAGAGCGCTAAAGGGGTATTAATTGATCGGATCATTTGTTGTGCCAAAACTGGCAAGTGATTATAGCTTGTCATAAAGGTTTCAGTGACATTGAAACCGTAGCGGCTATACAGTTTTTTAGCTGGATGGTTAGTGCTTGCAACGTATAAACAAGCTTCGCTAGAAATATTAGATAATAGAAACTCCAGTAATTTCTTGCCTATGCCGTTACCGCGACTCTCCCTCCGAACAAAAAGTGCTCTAATTTCATTACAAAATAATGCGCCATACCCATGAACGACCCCATCTTTGTAAAAAATATAAATATCTGACTCAAGTAACTCCTGTAAACGCTTTGAATCTTTATCAAGAGGCAGAAGTGAAAATTCTCTTTCTTCAAACCGAAGCTCATCAAGTTTTGATTGTGAATATATATCAAATATCAGCGGAAGATCCTCTTCTTTATATGCTCGAATATTCATGCTGATGCCACGATTGGTTCCGATGTTAGTTATGGTAATGACTTTGATAACCTCTGTGAAAAGGTACCGAACCCTAACTCTTTATAAAATTCTAATGCACCACTGTTAAAACCCATGACATCTAACCGGATATCGGTCGCTTCATTTTTCTTAGCAAATGCATCTACAGCAGACATCAGCTTCCGGCCAATGCCTTTACCTCGATATTTTTCAGTTACTATAATCGTTGCAACCTGACACCTCGCTCGAGAGACAATAAATGGAACTAATGCTGTTGTTGAAATTGATGCAGATACCACCCCTACAATCACGCCACTTATTTCAGCTACATAAATGATAGAATCATCTCTTTCCAAAAAAGCTCTCCAATACGGCTCATCTCTATTATTGCCATCGGGCTTTAAGAAATCTTTAGGCATATTATGATAGTGCTCCATATTTATTTCATTTGAGAGGATGCATACACCACTTATGTCTGATTCAATACCTTTTCGAATACTCAAATTTTCTACTCCTATTTGCACAAAACCTAGTACAGTTTTAAATAAATGGCCAAATTTAATTTCGTTAATTCTGGCTTGGCGGTTAGTAGTTAATGTTGGCTGCTGCTATTTCTACTTCACCATTATTTTCTTTAAAAAAGTAAGTAATGAGTGAAGGAGAGGCCCTGTTTGTAGAGTACAACTTCCACATAATTATTATTTCATTAGGGTTTGTATGCGTTGCAAGCAGCTCCATCTTTATATGTTTACCTAAATCTGGAAATATTTGTTCTCTTTGTTTTGAATAGCTTTCGATATCAACATATTCCTTCATGCTTTCAGAGAAGTGTTTAGAGAATTGTTCATAGATATCTTCATCCCAGCCTACTTGCATATTTTTGGCAATGGGAGTTAATATCAAAAGAAGGTTTTTTTCAGATAATGTAAATATGCTCATTTAAAATTCCTTTTTAGAGAAGCAAACGCCAGACTTATACGCCGGTAGCGCGGAGATTTTATTCATGATAACAGTATTCAGTCAACTGAAGCTTCTTATAGTATTCAGTACTCTGTATTTAACTAAGCCAAAGCCAGCAATATTACTTGTTTGCTAGCATCAGTGAACTTTAGCGATTTTTGACTTCCATTCCATCATCGACTTTTCTGTCCCAGCGTCTATACAAACGAACCAAGACTCTATGACCAAGCAGAATACTTAACACCACGATATAATAAACAGGCTCAGTTTTTCCTATTTTCGCCAATGAGTAATAATGAAGAACAGCCAGCACACCGGCGATGTACGCTAAGCGATGCAGCCGGCGCCATTGTTTTTCCATGCATTTTCGAATCACGCCATAAGAAGTAAATGCTAGGGGTATCAGTATTAAAAAACAAAGTAGCCCAAACTTTAATTGTCGATTTGGACTGGTACTTTAACCAAGTAGCTCAAAACGAATACAAGCTAAATGTTGATTGCGGTTTAGCACGCCTTAAATCGCGACAGCTTTTATTTTAGGCGACGAAAGTATCTGATCGACGGGCAGAATTCTTTGAGCCAACAACAGATAACTGGTTGGACATTTTAATAGCATCCAGTGCACTGCCCATTTTATATAAAAAAGGAGTTAAGGTTGGGACTGATTATTATGTTGATGGCGGGTTATCTGCCCTTTGTCAGTGGAAGAAGCGTATCATCGAGGTGCACGAAAGATTATTGTAATTCGTACCGTACCAGAAGACTTTAGTGCTCAGTCATCATGGGCACATAAATTAAAATCATGGATTTGCAGTTCAAGCCGCTGCCCTAAACTGATTGACCTAATTACTCATCACGAAAATACTTATCAACAAACATTATCGTTTATAAATAACCCTCCAAAAGGTACTCAAATTATTCAGGTATTTCCTGAGAAGGCTCGTTCTAGCAACTTAGTTAAAAGTAGTTATGAATCTGTAAATGAAGACTACATGATGGGTGTAAGCGTGGGTTTGGAATTTTTGAATAAGTACTTTCAAGTGCTTACATAACTACCTGTTATTTCAAATAAAACAATGTGCAAGCATGAATGTTATATTAGTTCTAGCGAACACTTTTTTTATGTTTGTTTTCATACATTAGAGAGTCTGCTTGGTTTAGTAACTCCTCGAGTGTATAGGCTTGATCATGCTCTACTGTAACAACCCCTACTGAAAACGAAATATCATAACCACGATTTGATTGATTATTATAGTTATCAAGTGACTCAGAAAACCTTGCCACAGTCGCTTCTGCTAATTCATAGGATGTATTCGTTAATAGTACAACAAATTCATCACCGCCTAATCGAGCAAAAACATCAGAATCACGAAACGTGCTAGTCATTAAATTGGCAAAAGCAATTAACGCCCTATCGCCCTCAGCATGTCCAAATTGGTCATTAATTGGTTTGAATTTTTTAAGATCAAAAAAAATAAGAGTGGCTGAAACTTCTTGCCTTACACAAAAACTTAAAGCTTGTGTCCCTAGCGAAATAAACCCTCTTCGATTGGATATCTTGGTAAGTTCATCAAGTGACGCTTATTGAACAGCCTCTAGTTCCTTTTCCGCTATTTCTGCCAAATCCTTCAAAGAACCAAGGTCTTCATTGCTAAGCGTTCTTGGCTCTGTGTCCATTAGACAGAATGTCCCTAAATTCCCTTCACCTAAATATTTCAGGGGGTAGCCAACGTAAAAGCGGATATAGGGGGCACCAACCACTAAGGGGTTGTCTGAAAACCGTTCATCTTTAGTTGTATCCTTTACAATAAAGAAGTCGTTACCAAGAATTGCATGACCGCAGAAAGAAATTTCTCGAGAGGTTTCAGAGCACTGTAACCCCTGGTTTGACTTGAACCACTGGCGATGTTCATCAACAAGACTTACAAGCGCTATGGGGACGTCAAACAATCGCTTAGCCAGTCGAGTTAATCGATCAAAGCGTTCCTCAGCTGGAGTATCTAACAGGGCAATAGAGCGGAGTGCTTTGAGACGGTTTGCTTCATTTTGTGGAATCTCTGGTATATTCATTCGACCTCCAACAAAATTGCTAATATCAATGGCTAATTATAGTGTAAAACTTATTATATGCATTGCATTCAAATAAAATCGGCTTAGAAATAAAACGTACTTAATTTTATAACTTTCTAGCGACTGATTTGTACAATCGCAGAGTGCTGAAGTTTCTAAGCGTGGCGTTTTACCTAAAATTAAAAGAAAGCTATTGGAGTTTTTAATTTGTTAATTAAAAAAATTGAACAACGCTAGGTCTTGCAGAGACAATTTGGAATCACAGTCGAAAGCCAACATGTGACATAGCCCTTCTGTTTACAAAGGTAAAAAGATATCGTTTTAACTTCACCACTGCTATAGGACCCCTTTAATTTGTTGGAATCATAAAAGTAGATACATTCAATAATCCGAATATATAAGGAAAGAATAGACACAAAAAAAGGCGAATCTGGAAAGATTCGCCTTTTTATTTTGAGCTAGCTTAAAAAGCTAACGCAGAGATCTACTTAAAGACCTACGATGTTCTCAGCTTGAGGACCTTTCTGGCCTTGAGTTACTGTGAACTCAACTTTTTGGCCTTCAGCAAGAGTCTTGAAACCGTCAGACTGGATCGCAGAGAAATGTGCGAAAACGTCTGGGCCATTTTCTTGCTCGATAAAACCAAAACCTTTTGCTTCGTTGAAGAACTTAACTGTTCCTTTTACTGTATTAGACATAATTACATCCTGAAATTTTAAAAAATAAGTGTGCCTACAAGAGGCTCGAATAGCGTAAAAACAGACTAAACCTTTGATACTTCAGGACGAGGAATTACGAATAATACGGCGAACATGAAAATATAAACAAAAGACTTTCTTTCTAGCTGACGAGCACTTTAAAAGATAGAGAGCGTGAAGTCAAACCACTTCACAAGTGTTTACATTAGACCGAATTACAAGCATCAGCAGGTGGTTTAAAGGGGCGATAATATGGCTTTCTTGGGTTTCAAATTGAATATTAAAACCATATACCGAATTATATAACTTACGCTTAAGCCCTCTTCAAGCCGGTTTAGATAGTGATTTACTTCGAGTTTCCCGAACCAGAAACTTCCATTTTCAACTGATTTTACAAGAAATTATATATAAGTTATTAACTCAAATATAGCAAACAAGAGCTTATGAAACTCCCGCTGATCGAGTTCAAGTATGTACTGCGTTGATCGGCTGAACACACAGCACTAACAAGCCTCTCGGTGCTACTAGGAAACATCAGACGCTTAAGGCTATGTCTTCTTTAATAGATTTAGACGGCGTCGAACAGCATTTTTTTATGACAACTTAGAAGTGAAGACCTGACATGAATTAAGCATGTTCAAACGACAAAAACGCCCACTCTTAAGGCACTAAAGTGTCATATTTCATTCAGGGTAATTCAGCCAATTTGAGAATTGAGTGGACGTTGGCTCTTGAGCAAAAGCTCGCCCTTTCAGGCGTATTCAATACCGCTGGCTTTGAGCACAAAGCGCTAATTTTCAAAATCCGCTGTTTGCGGTTATCTGATCCGTAAACCCCTGGGCCTAATCTTATCTACCTTCCATAATGAGCAGACTGGCATCGCCTTCAATGATAGAAAGCGGTCTGCAACCCACTTGATACTTAGCTTCAAATTGATCGAGAGCCTGTTTGCAATGCTCCTTATAATGTTTTTTATTTATTACTAGTTGAAACAAAGATAACAATTGGCGATGCTTGGGGAACCATAGATCAAGGTTAAGGTGGCATTTAGTAACCACACTTGCCGGTAAGTTTTCTGTAAAAATTAGAAAATTATATATTAGATGCGTACTAGCAGCATACGCCAACAAGCTCTTGTTCTTCTTGTCCAATGTATGGAAATTCAGTTGGTACAAACCGCTGTTTTCGAGTTTATCTCTGAAAAACATATGCGTTAGAAAATATGATGCATACGTCGTAAATACGATAGCCGATGAAGAGGGTTGAATGCTGAGTACGCGTTTTCCCGGTGATAGGTAAGGTTCATACTCGGGCATATCTCTAACGAGATAACCGGAACAATTGACAAAAACAGCCCCTTCTTCAACCTTTTTAGGGTTCGAATTCTTGAACCTAAGTTCTGCGCCTGTATCGCTTTCTACAACATCAAGTAGGTAATCGGTAATGATGCTACTTAGGCCGTTTTTGATGGTTTCATTTTCTTCTCGTGACAAAAGTCCAAGTACGAAGTATTGAAAGTCTTTTTGTAAGCTGATTCCGCCATTTTCTTTGAAATAGTCCAAACACTCCTCGGCGTTATCGCCGTCAAATTTCCTAGCAAGCATTCTATTTAACTTCGAGAGAAGTGAGCCTTTCCAATAACGATTGATGCCGGTAGGAAAGAAATCATCTCGACACATAAACCAAGTGCCTTTTCCTGCGATCAAATGGATAGGTCTTTTGGGGTTATAGCGAATAAATTCTAAGGCTGTATCCATAGCGGTTTTACCACCACCGATGATGTATACAGGCTTGTCTGAATTTAGATCTAAATCTAGATTCTCAGGTACACAGGAGACGACGTTCTTAGTGCTGAGCTTGAACGGCTCGTTCGGCTTAATGTTAAACCCTTTGGCCTTAATAAACTGTTGGGTGTTTATTTGAATGGATTCGTCATTTGAACTGACATAAACCTGAACGCGATCCCTTAGCTCTTTCTGTCTTTCGAATTGACTACCAAATAATTCACGCACATCAAAGTGTTCCTTAATTTTGGCATAGCAATCTGTCATGTGATCGATAATTTCGGTTCTGGACGCGAGGTAGCTAGGTGCTTTTTTGAGTTTCCATGGCAAGTCCCCGACAGTAAAGAACTGATGAGGTTGGTGCAAGCGTACATATTTGTAGGTGTTTTGCCACATACCGCCCACCGATTCATTCTTATCGATAACGACCACCCGCGTATTTTTAGGGAGGTAATGAGTCGCTGCGTAAAGCGCGTTTAAGCCCGCTATTCCGGTACCCAAAATGCACAATTCACATTCTACGATAGTGGAAGGCGAGCTTGTTAAACTAGTCACTTTATTTCTCCTTATTATTTTTTCTTCGTATAGCAAAAACGACTGAAGAGCTAAAAATAACTTAAATCACGTTATTGCAAAGTTTAAGAGGCGCTATGTTCAACGATGCTTTGCAAGATGAGTAAGAATATGAGGTGTTAACTCCTTGTATTTTTCTTGGATTATCCAGTGGCCGGCATCCATCTCAATAAAGCTGTACTCGGCACTGACTAATTCATGCGTACCCGCAACCCCTGAACGCTTTAATGCTGTATCTTTATTGCCCCATATAAATGTCGTTGGCACATCAATCTTGCCAATATCGAGGCCAACGTCAAACGCGGAGAAATTAGCGCGATACCAGTTCAGAGCACTTGTTAATGTATTTCCTTGTTTAAAAATGCGCAAATAATGTTCGATCTCAGAGTTTTCATGGCTTCCCCAAACGGCTCGAAGTTCTTGATAATCGTTCTGTGCTAATACATATTCAGGAATGATCGATTTCTGAAAAAATCGTATGTAATCGCTGGATTCATACTGATCAGGATCTTCACGATATGCTTTTCCAAATGCATCAATATGTGGTACCGAAATAGCTACATAACTCATTAAACGATCAGGATGATCTGCAGCAAGCTTCCATCCAACGGCAGCTCCCCAATCATGACCAATTAAATGAAATTTCCTTATCCCTAAATTATCTGCAATCTGGATAACATCAGAAACTAAATGATCTAATTCGTATGATTTCACGTCACTCGGTCTCGCACCTGAACTATAGCCTCGTTGATTTGGTGCGATTGCGTAATAACTATTATCAGCAAGTTCATTCATAAACTTATCCCACATAACTGCAGATTCGGGAAATCCATGAAGTAATATTACGGGTGTTTTTGACTTATCACCGCGAACATTTACCGAGAATTTCATACCATTCGCATCTACTGTTATGTAGTCTTCAGGGTCCCATTTTGAGAGATTTCCTGTGGCGATGTCTTTAACATATATAAAACCGATACTGACTACGCCTATCAGAGTACTAAGAAAAATGATCGCGGTTTTTTTTGTAACTGTCATTTTCAAACCTAAATAAATAGTTGATTTGGTTTAGGTTAACGTGAATTCACCAATTAAAAAAAGCCACACAATGAAAAGGTGATTCTTATATATGAGAAACTGCAGGTATTTGAATATTTTTATCGAAGGATAACTATTTGATGTTCGGACCCTCATTACAAAGCAATAAAGTGATTTCGACTGGTTTAAGAAACTAGCGGTTAAGGTTGTTGTCTGAGATACATTCGAAAGCTTATCGTTTCAGGTGAAAATTGAATATCTTCTGCTGAGGCATAGCAGACAAAAGCAGATCTTAAACACTAGCGTTTGGTGCTCAAAGCCAGTGGTATTTAGTTCGCCTGAAAAGGAACGCTTTAACTTAGCCAGCGCTTTGCTAGCAAACTAAATCATGACGATTAGGCCAAACTAGCCTTGAGACTAAGTAACCATTGTTGATATCAGTTAGCTTCTTGGTGCCAAGAGCGGACATAAGATGGTTAGATTTTGATGTATCAAAAGCTTGCTGCAAAACAGATAATTATTGCTTTTAAAATGGCTGCTATAACTTTCAATGCAGCCACTTTCTATAATTATTTATTCATATGAGGAAAAGTGCTTTAATTTTATAAAAATTAAAGCTTCGGTTGGGCGATTATTTTCTCCTATACCAATAGGTTGTGTTATGCATGATACAGACCTTTGTCTATTAGGTAACCTGTCTCAATTATCGCCCAACGCTTAGGTTGCGTTCAGCTGCCTTTATCTAGCCTGAGTTCTAAGATCTCTTTCTTCATACCAGTCGATCCCTTTAAGTACGCCCATAACGGCCTTAACCCCAATGAAGGCCAGGAAATTACCTGGTGGAAGCGGTAAAGCATTACGGTTAACAATCCAGAACTTACTTAGTTCACTATCAATACCTGTGACTAAGTCAGCAATAAGGCGACCATTCAATTGAGTTAGAGAAACTCCGTGACCAATACAGCCACTGGAATAGATGATGTTTTCATCTCCGATAAAACCGATTTCAGGCACCATATCAAAATTTGCAGATACTGCGCCTCCCCACTTGTAATGGATCTTCTTGTGTTTTAGCGTCGGAAAAAGCCAGTAAAAGTGTTCTTCGAGAGCTTGCCAGGTGTTAGGATCATGCCACTTATCCATGCCCTTGCCGTATTCATAACCAATATTGCCTCCCCCCATAGTGATACGCCCGCACTTGGTGATGCGTAAGTAATGCACAAGCTGTCGGTTATCTTCAATGGACATACGATCTTGCCAGCCGAGGGCTTGCCATTCTTCTTCTGTCAGTGGTTCTGAGACAATTTGATAGGTCCAGACGGGGCGTTGTCGATTACGTATCTTCTTGGGGCCTGCCAAGGTATGAGACCATGCATTGGTCGCCAATATCAGCTTTTTTACGTGTATCTCGGCTTGGCTAGTCTTAACTATTGTACCGTTGCTATCTTTACGGATATCAACAACAGCAGTATTTTCGTAGATCTCGGCACCTGCATCTTCAGCCAGTTGTTTGAGAGCTCGAACATGTTTGCAAGGATCAAGTATGCCGGTTTCGGGTTCGTAGATAGCCGCTTTTACATGAGGTGCATTTAGTTTTTTCCTTACCTTGCTTTGGTCATAGAACTCGTAACTGTTTGGTTTAGCAAGATCTGTGAGTAGAGCATAAGTTTTCTTCAATCGCTTCTCTTGGTTATCACTATATGCAACCCGCCACATACCGGTATGTTCGTAGTCAGAATCTAGGTTTTCATTTTTAATCAAGTTGTGGACAAAGGCTACAGCTTGTTGCATATAACTTTGAGCTTCTCTAGCCTTCTTTTTACCCCAGCGCATAACTGTGGTCTCTGGCTCCATACCGAACAAGGTCATGTTAAAACCGCCGTTACGACCTGAAGCTCCAAAGCCAATTTCATTAGCATCCACGACCATTACCTTTTTTTCTGGTGTGTCTCTCAAAATTTCCCGCGCAGCCGTCAGGCCGGTAAAACCAGCTCCAACGATTAATACATCAGCCTGATATTGGCCTTTTTGTAATGAGCCATTGGCTGTATAGCTGCCGTATTTGTGCTGCCAGAAAGAATGGTTTTTGGACATAGTATCCAATACTGAGTCAGACATATCTGTTTCCTCTTGCAAAGGTCATTGTGGCGTAGTTAGTCGTTTCATAAGTAATCAGTCAATTATTTCTATATTAAACGTACGCGTACGGTTTAATCAAGAATTAATTTGACCTTCGCCTTTTAAAACGTTTAAATTAACCGCTCTAGAGTAGTCAATTTAAGGAGTTCCTATCACTCAGAGCATTAAACGAGGCCGACCGAAGCAAGACCCCGAAGCAGCAGAGCTAAAAGAAAAACGTATTATTGAAGCGGCTAAAAAATTGTTTAAGGAAGAAGGGTTTGATGCTGTTTCCATGCGAAAAATTGCAGCGGATGTAGGCATGGGGGCGATGACTTTATATAAGTATTTCGGCAGTAAAAACGAAATCCTGCACCACATTTGGGAAGATTTTTTTGTTGAGTTGTTTATCGAATTACAGGAAAAAGTATTAGCCGAGAACTCACATAACGATAAGTTTAGAGTAGCTTGTTATGAGTACCTGAATTATTGGTTTAAGCATCCAGATCGTTTCCGTATGGTATTCTTGAATGAAGATCGTGCCGACTCGGAAAGCAGTTTTTTCTTTCATCACGCGGATATTGAAACGCGTATGAATGAGGTGTTTTTACCTTTGGCAAAATCTGTATTTGTTGGAAAATCCCATGAACAATTACGTAAAACAATTCAAGGTTTGATCTGCCAAGTACATGGTATTGCGCTGAATCTCATTACTATAAGTGAGTACCAATGGTCTGGCCATGAATTATTATTGGAGGCTTATTTGGATCTGTTAATAGAGTCATAGTCTGGTGCTTTGGCTATTTAGCGGTCTTTTTAGTCAAGTTGGTTGATGTAAGTTATATCAGAAAAAGGATCGCTATGAAGTAAAATCTAGTGGTTTATTCGCACCTGAAAGATGATTGCTTTAACTCCATACCACTCATTCTATGAAAAAGCGTAATCATAATAATTAGACCATGTTGCTTTAAAACGAGATCGATAATTGGGGATTTAAACCTGAAACTCATATCAATC
>Ga0209184_1000514_pt1 | contig 39665 bp, 33 predicted proteins | sample EN8Hudsemesocosm_2_FD_184627 | JGI IMG/M metagenome (GOLD analysis project Ga0209184, IMG submission 184627) | Methane-oxidizing microbial communities from mesocosms in the Hudson Canyon - EN8C Hudson Canyon (SPAdes) (version 2) | ecosystem: Environmental > Aquatic > Marine > Cold seeps | place... | reverse complement strand
CGCCTGCAGAATTAGTTGAAAAAGAACAAGCTAAACTTAGTGATGCTAAAAATAGTCACTCAAAGTTGGCTGAGCAATTAGAAAAAATCAAAAACATGTAAAGATGATACATATTCTTGGTGCAGGTTCGATGGGTTGCCTTTGGGCAGCTCATTTGAGCCATTCAAATCCAGTGTGCTTTGTTTCTCGCAAACCAACACCTCATTCAAACAAACAGTTCATCTTGCGTAAACCTTATCAGCAAGACGCATCACACTACCTAATACCATCATTTAGCATTCAAGAAACTACAAACCAAGATAAGCCCATCACCATTCATACCCTGCTGGTATGCACTAAGAGCTATGACGCACTATCTGCGTTAACCGAACTCAAGCCGAAGTTATCCGATCACACCATAATCATTCTGTTTCAAAATGGCTTAGGCAGCCAGCATGATGTAATCAATGCCTTTCCTGATAACCCCATTTTTGCCGCAGTAAGCACCGAAGGCGCTAATAAGAAATCTGATACAGAAATTATTCATGCAGGCATTGGCGAAACCCAACTTGGCTTACTAAATACCTCCAAGCACAACCTATTAGATACCAGCCATACAACTCTCGCTTCTTCTGGGCTAATCGTCAATAAGCACCCCGATATTTGGCAAGCACTTTGGACAAAGTTAATCATCAACTGTGCCATCAATCCTTTTACCGCATTACTAGATTGCTCTAATGGTAAACTTCGACAGCATGACTATTTTAAACAACATTGGCCATCACTCAAACAAGAGCTATCAAGCTTATTAAGTATTGCTGATTACCCTAAAAACGAAGTAGAAATAGAACAACTAGTTTTTGAAGTCATGGGTAAAACACAACATAATATTTCATCCATGCTGCAAGATATACGCAACCAAAGGCCTACTGAAGTTGATCATATCAACGGTTTTGCTTATCGTTTTTTAAAGCAGCACTCACGGCCCTATCAAATAAACAAACTACTTTGGGAGTCCGTCAATGCACTTAGGAATTGACTTAGGCGGGACTAAAATCGAAATCATCGCAATGGATACTAACTCAACAACGCTTCTACGTGAGCGTTGCTCTACGCCACAAGGTGATTACAAAAAAACGCTTGATGCCATCTGCCAGATTATTTATGACACCGAGCAAAAACTCCAACAAACGGGCTCTCTTGGTATCGGTATACCCGGTACTATTTCAAAAGAAACTGGCTTGATCAAAAACGCTAATTCAACCTGTTTAACTGGAAAACCACTAAAAGAAGATTTAAGCAAGCGCTTACAACGCCCCGTTTCAGTCGCTAATGATGCAGACTGTTTTACCCTATCTGAAGCTTGTGATGGTGCCGGCGAACAATACAATAATGTATTCGGCATTATTTTAGGCACAGGCGTCGGTGGCGGTATTTCGATAAACAAGAATATTATAAACGGCCCGAACTCCATCACAGGAGAATGGGGACATAACCCCCTGCCATGGATAAATAAACGCGACTTTGTTCTACCCTGTTATTGCGGAAAACAGGCTTGCATTGAGACGTTCTTATCCGGGCCTGGCATGAGCAAGCAGTTTGAAAGACTTAGTTTAATTGGTTCTGACGACTCAAATACACCCTTAACACTCAAGTCTGAAAAGATTTTTAAGCTCAGCCAATCAGGTCATTCATTAGCATTGGAATGCGTTAACCGATATATCGATCAACTGGCACGATCACTCGCAAGTGTCATTAATATTTTAGACCCTGATGTCATTGTTTTCGGCGGCGGCCTTTCGAATATTGACAGCCTTTACCCCAAGGTACGTGTAAAACTTCAGGATTATATATTCTCAGATTCCGTCAACACAAAGTTCGTGAAAGCACTGCACGGTGATTCAAGCGGTGTTAGGGGTGCAGCATGGTTAGGGAAATCTCAACATTCAGTATCATCTATTACTAAAGGTAAAAACATTTAATGAACGCTATTTATTTGGCTCTAGACGCATTATTCACACGCTACTTAAACTTGGTTAAAGAAGAGACTAACGACTTACCCTATGTAGAATTCACCCCACCATGGCCATCGCCTTGTGATGTAAAACAAACAGAACATATTGAAAGTAAAAACGAAGAAAAAGATAGCTTAAGTTATTGGAAACCCGCTAGCCGAGTAAATCATAAACTTTTCGATGATTTGGAAAAAGCGCTAGAGCTAAGCTTTCGAGATGACTTCAAGCAATTCTATGGCAGCTTTTGGTCAAATGGAATTTGTGTTGAGCGTGAAGACATAAACTTCAGTTTAATTCAAATTTGGAACGAAGAAGATCAAGAAAAACTCAAAGAAAACATACTCGGACATGCGTTTGCAAAACTTAAATCAAAACAACCACTCAGCTACTTTATAGGCTGTACTTTTGGGGATGATGTCATTTGTATTAATCATGAATCAGGCGAAGTAGTACTTGAAAAGCCTGGCCGTAAAGCACATAAAATACTCGCTCCATCCCTTGAGGTTTTTCTTCTATCACTCCACCCTACTTTAGATAAATATAATGGATAGTTAATCATGCAGAGCAGTTAAATAACGAGACCAATCAAAACTGGCACCGGGATCAGTCTTCCTACCCGGTGCAATATCTGAATGCCCCTTAATGCGCGATGCGCTTATTTCAGGAAACTTTACTTGAAGCTGCCTAGTTAAAGCAACCAAGCTTAAATATTGTGCCTCAGTATAAGGCGTGGAATCTGTACCTTCTAACTCTACCCCGATTGAATAATCATTACAGTTTTCCTCGCCACAAAATGAAGAAGCACCCGCATGCCAAGCACGGTCATCGCACGAAACAAACTGTACTAGTTCACCATCTTGTTTAACCAGAAAATGGGCAGAAACTTCTAAGCCTTGTATCGTTTTAAAATAGGGATGCTCACCCCAAGGCAGGTCATTTTGAAAGAACTGCTCAATATACGGCGTTCCAAATTGACCAGGAGGAAGACTAATATTATGAATCACTAATAAATCCACCTTTGATGCTTCAGGCCGACTGTTATAATTTGGCGAAGGCGCCTGCTTCACACCATTTAACCAGCCATTATTCCAAACATTCGGCCAACGATTTTCTGATGTCATTACTTCATCCAGACCTAAAGAAAGAATACATATTTAACGAATAAACCAGAGAACATACAAGACAATTTTTAAGAATAACCAAAAGCAGGTTATTCTATCCCTGGGTTCAACAAGTAAGTACAAACCAATAGCGGTAATATTTTTGGAGTTTAAGTTTACCAGAGCAGGTAAATATAAGAGGCGCCAGGAAGACAGTTTGTATCCTTGCAAAAAACAAATCCTGTTGCATACCATCGATCCTTGATGAATGCCTTCCTGGCTAACGCTTATTCCCTAAGCGATAGCGAAATAGTAAATTAAAGAATTAGGTAATGCATACTAATTTTATGTTACATCACCTAAAGGTTGGGAAAAATAAAAAAGTTGAGTTTACCTATGTACTAAGCTGGAAAGCGATGCGTAGCTGTGTTGCAGAAATATAAGCAAGACAATGGTCGATGGCATTACTTGTAAAGCGAGCAATGATACGCATATTTGTCAAAACTCTATTAACTAACTGCTTTGATTAAGACTGATCCAGAGATTTTGAAAACGCTCAACCTCACCTCAAGAAAATAAAGGCGAGCTCTTCGTCATTTCCAGCCTACTACATCAGTAAATGAGCATTTTCAGTATTGCTAACTTCTGCTCAACTAATGCTAAGTTCGCTTTGCTTTCTAAGTTTAGTCGAATTAAAGGTTCTGTGTTGGAGCTACGGATATTAAAACGCCACATCTTAAAAACCATATCCAAGCCATCAATATTGCCAAGTTCATAAGGTTCGCCCCAGTCATAGTTTTTAATACGTTCAAAAACAGCTTTGGCACTATCAACTTTAAAGTTAATCTCTCCCGAGCTCGGATACTTGGCAATACGATCTTTTACGAGTGACGATAAGGTTTCATTTTTTACACATAATAGTTCAGCAACTAATAACCAAGGGATCATACCGCTATCGCAGTAAAAAAAGTCACGAAAATAATGATGCGCACTCATCTCACCACCATATACGGCATCTTCTTTTCTCATACGCTCTTTAATAAACGCATGACCCGTTTTGGACATAACGGCTTCGCCATTATTTTTCTCAACAATATCAACTGTATTCCAATAAACCCTTGGGTCAAAGATAATCTTGGCGCCATGGTTTTTTTGTAAAAATGCTTCTGCAAGCAAACCTACAATATAATACCCTTCAACAAACCCACCCTTTTCATCGAACAAGAAACACCGGTCAAAGTCGCCATCCCAAGCAATCCCCATATCGGCCTTATGAGCGAGTACCGCATCGGCTGTATGAGCTCGATTTTCAATCAACAATGGATTGGGAATACCATTAGGAAAAGTAGGGTCAGGTTCATGATGCACCTTAATAAATTCAATCGGAATTTCAAGTGCTGAAAATTGCGCCTCTAATTCATCTACTACATGTCCAGCTGCACCATTCCCAGAATTAACCACTAACTTTAAAGGTTTGATATTAAGAGGGTTTGTATAACCCAGCAGGTGCTTCACATAATCAGTTAATATTGAAGTTTTTGTATAAGAACCACGGTTAGCTGGGTCGACATCCACCCAATTCGCCACCTCTGCAACCGTTTTAATATCGAAGAGCCCGGTATCGCCAGAGATCGGCCGACTCCCCTCACGTACCAGCTTCATACCGTTGTAATCAATCGGGTTATGCGAAGCCGTCACTTCAATACCACCATCAGTCCCTAAATGAGATGTCGCAAAATAGATTTCTTCAGTGCCAACCATGCCAATATCAAGCACATCAACACCCGCATCTCTAAGACCATTAGCAGCCGCTAACTTAAGTGATTCACTAGTTTCACGGGCATCGCCACCCACAACAACCACCTTAGGTTTTAAGGTTTCGCCAAAAGCGCGCGCGATGTTATAGACAATACCTTCATCTAGCTGTGTACCGAGTTGCCCACGAATATCGTAAGCTTTAAAGCAGGTAAATTCTTTTGACATTTTAAGCCTTTCATTGAAGGAATGTTTAGCGTGGTCAGAATTTTCTCTAATAATGCAATTACGATTAAATAAAAAGGGTTGATGACAAGCACAACTATTTTGAACTTGCTAACAACCCTTTAAGTTAGGAGTATTTCTACACTATGAATGATTTAATTCATACCGATTATTATTAATCACTACCAAACAAATCACGCGTATATACTTTATCAACCACATCCTGAATATTATCCGACAAGCGGTTAGCAACGATTACATCCGACACTTTCTTAAACTCTTCTAAATCCTGAATCACTCGTGAGTTAAAGAAGTCGGCCTCATTGTAAGTTGGTTCATAGATCACAACATCAATGCCCTTCGCTTTAATGCGCTTCATGATGCCTTGAATCGCAGAAGCCCTAAAGTTATCTGAACCTGTTTTCATCACTAAACGGTAAATACCAACAACTTTCGGCTGGCGGTTAATAATAGCATCAGCAATAAAATCTTTACGGGTTCCATTGGAGTCAACTATCGCACGCACCAAATTATTTGGTACATCCTGGAAGTTAGCTAATAATTGCTTGGTATCTTTAGGTAAACAGTAACCACCATAGCCAAAAGAAGGATTATTATAATGCCCACCAATTCGAGGGTCCAAACTCACACCATCAATGATTTGTTTAGTATCCAGGCCATGCGTTTCTGCATAGCTATCCAACTCATTAAAGTAAGATACACGCATCGCCAAGTAAGTATTAGAGAATAATTTGACCGCTTCCGCTTCAGTAGAGTTGGTAAACAAGATATCAATATTTTCTTTTATCGCGCCCTGCGCCAATAAATTCGCAAAAGTTTCTGCTTGCTCTGAACGATCTCCGACAATAATACGGGAAGGATATAAATTATCATGTAAAGCCTTACCTTCTCTTAAAAATTCAGGAGAAAATATGATGTTACTGCTTTTAAACTCATCACGAACACGCGCAGTAAAGCCTACAGGCACTGTTGATTTGATAATCATTACAGCTTTAGGATTAATCGCAAGAACATCCCTAATCACCGACTCTACGGTATTCGTATTAAAGTAGTTTGTTTCAGTGTCATAATCCGTCGGTGTCGCGATCACCACAAAGTCAGCGCCAATATAGGCTTCTTCTTTATTTAATGTCGCCTTGAAATTAAGCGCCTTGTTTTGTAGAAAGTCTTCAATTTCAACATCCGCGATGGGAGATTTGTGGTCATTCAATAAAGCGACTTTGTTTTCATCGATGTCTAAAGCGACAACTTCATTATCCTGCGCTAATAACATAGCGTTTGAAAGGCCTACGTAACCGGTTCCTGCGATTGCAATTTTCATTTTATTCCTGATTTATATAATTATAATAGAGGGTTTTTCTTGAAAACCCTTCCTTGTCATTCCGATTGTATTTTAGGCCGGAATCTATACTAGATTGCCAAACGTTGGTATCAGACAATGACGTTCAGCTAAAAAATACAGTACTCCAATATATTATAAAGCATCCATGGATAAAAGTGATCACCATTGGCTTTGACTTTTTTGATACAAGCATTTCAGTAGAACAAATAGAAAATAATGGCACCATTATTTTTGAACATAAAAAATAATTTTCCAGAAAAATAACTCTACTCGTCCGTTATATTTTTTATTTAACCCTATCTCCAGAACCTTTACCGGTAACCGTCATCATGATGAATTTAAAATAGTTTGTAATAGATAGCTCACTGATCATCTTTGCATCGATCTCAGCTAACAACACAGGAGTAGACATATCAATTTCATTCACCTGAGCCTCGCCTGTTATACCAGGCCTTACACTAAAAACACCTTTCGCTTCTCGTGCAGCAGTCAAATTTTCTTGATTAAATAAACCAGGACGAGGCCCTACAAGACTCATTTCACCTTTAAGCACATTCCAAAGCTGTGGCAATTCATCCAACTTTGTTTTACGTAAAAACGCCCCCACAGAAGTAATTGAAGCCGAACTAGCTAAATGACTTGCGACTGAAGCGGTATCAACACTCATAGTACGAAATTTAACAAGTATAAATGGTTTCTTGTTGCGACCTACGCGCTCTTGCCGAAAGACCGGAGAGCCTGTATCAAATAAACCAACTAAATAAATAATTATGAGCACTGGAAAACCAACAATCAAACCCAGCAATGAAAAACAAACATCAAATAAACGTACCAACATCTCTTAATTTTTCCTATTATGAAAACAACGCTCTAAACCTTGCTCTAGTGTAATTGGAGGCGTCCAGCTTAACACTTCTTTAGTATGAGAAATATCAACCTGTAAGCTCCCACACAAACGATCAGCCACTGCTTTCTTTCCCAGCATAGCCGCAGCTAATTGTATCAACTTCATTGGCACCGGGATTAACCAAGGTTTTTTCCCCGCAGCAAGCGCCATTTTATTCAACAATTCAGTTGTAGAAACATCTTGGTCATCACTCACCAAAAAAGTTTCATTTGCGGCTTTTGGATGATCAATACAGGTGGTTATAAGGTCGATCAAATTTTCCAATGAAACCAAACTACGTTTATTATGTATAGCCCCTAGTGGTAGCGGTAAATTTTTAGACGCAAGTTTCATTATCGCCGCAAAATTGGCTTTAACACCCTGTCCATAAACTAATGGAGGGCGAATTATAACCACTTCCATTCCAGTTTCTTTCGCTATATTACGCAAGCCTACCTCCGCCTCAGCCTTAGATTGCCCATATGCGTCTTCAGGTAAAGCTGGATCATTATAATGGTAGGGTTTATTCAACGTAGTACCTTCCCCGTTGACCTTAATAGAACTAACAAAAATAAAGCGCTTTACGCCAGCATCTGCGGCTTGCTGCGCTAAATTGAGCGTACCAAAGGTATTTATTTCACGAAAGTCACTCAAAGGGTCTTCAGCGTTCTCATCCATGATATGGACACGGGCTGCACAGTGAATAACAGTGTGAACTTCATCCATATACTCTCGGTAGTCAAAAGAAGGCGTGATATCTATATTATAAAATTTGCCTTTATAATTATAAGGAGGTTTTCTACCAAATAATATTACACGCCCCTCTAATTCCTCAACCAACCTCCTACCTACAAATCCACTTCCTCCGGTCACAATAACGTTGATTTTTTGATTCATACCCGATTCCTCGGATCCACTTTTGTAAGAAGTTTTGCCAACTGAATAGCTAACGGTAAGGGGAGTAACGACTTAATTAGCGGATAAATAGCTCCACAGTATGCCAATAAACCTGAATTAAAATAACGCGCACACTTAATTCCAATTTTTGCTTGAGCCCAAGAGACAGATAGTGTATTTTTTTTATAGGTACCAGATGTCAAGCGATATTGAATTAGAGGAATATTTAAGTTGTGGAATGTAGCGCCATTAATTGCACAATTAACCCATAAGTCAAAATCCTGCCTTCTTTTTAACGTACGAGAATACGACCCCGCTTTTAGTATCACGCTTTTTTTATACATAACTGAAGGGTGAATGATGGGGCAGCACCATAGCATCTTTAAAATTTGATCATGCTCAACCGGAACTAGTTTCCCCCCCCCCCGGACACTGTCTTCATTTATTAATTGAGCGCAAGAGCCTAATATATCTATCTCTCCATTATATTCAAACTCATTAAGCTGCAACTCGAATCGTTTTTCTTCAACGATATCATCAGCATCCATTCTTGCAATAAGCTCTTTATCACAGTACTTAACCCCTTCCCTCAGAGCAGCGCCTAACCCGACATTAGTAGGTAACTTAACTAATAAAAAATCATTTGGAAATTTACTTTTATAGTCATCAATAATGTCATTTAGTTCAGGACTTAACAGCCCATCTTTAACCAAAACAATTTGGTTTGGTAATACTGTGCTATTTAGAATGCTATCCATACACTCTTTGAACCACTTCGGGTTTTCTTTTTCGTACAAGGACATCAACAAACTAAATTCTTTCATATACTACTTTAAACCGCGCTTTTTTTTTCAATTGAACCATATTGACCCTTGATACCATGCAAAATCCCTTTCAGCATATAACGAATATATTCTTTTCTATTCAGCTGCAAAGACATTAAGAAAAACCTAGCTGGAATCGCAAATAAGTTTCGTAGCTTCCAATATACCGGAACGTAGTCTCTCCTGCTTAAATTCAATATATTCCTGAACTGGTAATACAATCGTATTGGTGCACTTATTTTATACTTAATACCACAGAAGCTTTTACGTCCCTCACCCAATTGATGAGTCATGACAGCATTTTCATCAATTGCAACATTGAAGCCTTTACTCACAGCTCTCCAACACCATTCATGGTCAACGCCATCTATAAAAAGTTCATCCTCCATATAGCCCACGGCAAGTACTGCGTCTTTAGATATCATTTTTCCAGACGCTATAATCTGAGAACAAACTGTAAGCCCATCAACGGTGAATTTTTCCTTTTGAACTAAAGGGCTAACTTTCTTATTTGAAAAAACATCCAAAACTCTTGGACCGACACAAGCGAGCTTGTATGCATCTTTAGATGCTACGAAACTCTGATGTAAACTAGTGATAAGTTTATTGTCAACTTCTGAGTCTTGATCAAATAAAATAACATACTCAGCACCATCATCTATCGCATACTTTATTCCGATATTTTGAGCCTTCGCAATACCTAGATTTTCATGATTAGCTATATATACACAAGAATCAAATTCAGAAGTGAGTTGCAGGCTACTCGTAGAGTTATCAACCAAAACAACCTTATTAACTTGTGACAGAATATTAGGTAAATTTGAAATTAAAAAATTAACATTGGGATTATACAAAATAACTACTGCATAAATATCATTCAAAAGCGACTCCTAGATAGTGCTGATCCAAACATAAAAAATTATACGTAACATTTTACTGATCGTGTGCAAACAAACCTCAATACGACTAAGACAATAAAATACCTTTTGTTTTCTTTTCTTGGTAAGTATTAAGAGCAAGTAACAAAATTAACACAACCACGTGAGAGCTATCTAAAAAATATGGATTTATAGCAGCGTAGAAAAGGTAAATAAAGTATATCAAACGGCTGTTAAAATCAGATATTCTTTTAATGAATAGATATATGTGGAATAAGAATAAGAAAGAAAATGGGATAAATCCAAGCTGATTCAAAAAATATAATGCCTGTAATTCAAAGTAAACACTTCCAGTATAATCTCGAATGGGTGAAACGACACTTAGTGTATGTCCGATACCATTTCCAAATAATAAGGTCATATAATTAGCATTCATGGAGTTCATAAGTACATTAACTTGATCAATTCGAGTACTAACCGAACCACCACTACCATCAGATTTCATCAAAAATAACGTGAATACATAATAAAGAAAGATAGGAATTAACACTATCAGCAAAAAGGAGACCATTAACTTATATTTATTAATCATGTGCCCTAAGGATCCTAAGCGCCTTATTTCATAGATCCCTAAAAATATAAACATTGCAAGAAAGTAAGCTAAATTACCGGCAAAAACACATCCTAAAAAAGAGATACAAAGAACAAATATGCTGTGTGTATTTGACTCTCTATACTGTATATAGCTTAAAAAGAAAAATATTGGCATCAGTGCAGAACCTATTACTTGCACTCGATAAAATAGAGCATTGTGGGAATAGATATCGCCCCATTGATTCTGCAAAAACATGGAGCGAACAGGGCTGAAGGTAGTTATATCAAATAAAATAGGCATCGTGACTCCGATCACGATAATTATTATTGCTTGCAGCAAGTACACATATTTAAAGACTTTAAGATGACTTACGTTCCCCGCCTTAAAAAGTAATACAACATTTATAAAAAGAAGAATTGTAAAGAACCTTATCACCAATAAAGGGGAGTTCTCTCGAGCCAAAGAATACCCCAAAATTGCACCCAAAAGGGAGATAAGCACAGTTAAGTCAAATACGTTTATCTTACTTTTCTTTTTGTGATTTAAATAAACATGAGCAAGCAGGGTCAACAACAAAAATACGGTCAGAATTGAACTCAAAAAACTAAAGGGGAACTGCCGTGTTAAGCAGATTGTGAGCCCTAAAAAACTTAAACTTGAGAGAAGGGCTGAAAAGTTTGATATCTTTTGCTCTCGAATAAACTTTAACATTGATGACTGCACTCTCTTAATTCTATGTTCCAAAATACAGCCAAAGCCACTATATATCAGGCTTCACAAAACCTCCCACCATTAGAAGGTTACTTTAATCGTTCACAATGCATCCATCATCATTGACAACTGCTTCCTCCAATGCGTCATTTTTATTCCTGCGACCTCTTCTGCACTAGATTTATCGATAACAGAAAACACAGGTCTTTTCGCTGGAGTTGGGTACGCAGATGTAGGAATAGGCAATACAGAAATTTCTTTCAATAACAAACATTTTTCAATAGCTAACTCTTGAATGGCTATCGCAAAATCATACCAAGAGGCAACACCAGCATCAGTCCAATGATAAGTTCCTATCACTTCAGGTTTGCTCGCTATAGCCCATAACCATTGCGCTAAACCTTTAGCCCAGGTAGGTGTTCCCACTTGATCATAAATAATGCCAAGCTTTTCTTTTTCATGCATTAAACGCAGCATACTCTTAACAAAGTTATTACCATTAACAGAATACACCCAAGCGGTACGCACGATAACACTTGCCTCTGGCAATATGCTTTGGAGTGCAATTTCCCCAGCTAACTTTGAGGCCCCATAAACATTGATAGGATTTGGTATACAGTCAGGTTGATATGGAGTTGTACTTGTACCATCAAACACAAAATCAGTAGATACATGTAACATACGTGCATTAGCGGCTTTACATGCATTTGCTAAATATTTAGTTCCAAGTTCATTCACTGCATAAGCAGCCTCACTATCCGTTTCCGCCTGATCAACGGCCGTATAGGCCGCCCCATTAATAACTAAATCTGGCTTTGTGTTTGCTATGAACTCTGCGACTAATAACTCATTGGTAACATCCAGTTCATCAACCCCAACACTGATTATCTGGCAATTTTTAGGGGCTAGCTGTTCAAGCTCCCAAGCAAGCTGTCCACCTTTTCCGGTAATAACGACTTTCATTCTACGTTCACCTTTAATCAAATTTTGGGGAATCTTGAAAAGAAAAGCCTTTAGCATCTTTATCAGACAATTGTGGCAATTCGCCATCAACTAACGGCCAATCAATACCAATGTCGGTATCATCCCAACGCACAGTAATTTCAGACTCAGGGTGATAATAATCAGTGCACTTATAAACAAATTCGGCCGAAGCAGTCATGACATAAAAGCCATGAGCAAAGCCTTCAGGTACCCATAACTGGCGATAATTTTCAGCTGAAAGCACCACACCCACAGCTTTACCAAAAGTTGGGGACGATTTGCGCATATCCACAGCCACATCATAAACCTCTCCAGATGTAACGCGTACTAATTTACCTTGTGTTTGCTCTTGCTGGTAATGTAAGCCACGTAAGATGCCTTTAACTGATTTGCTATGATTATCTTGCACAAAAGGTTTAGACCCTGTTTGACCCATAAATACATCAGCACGAAAGGTTTCCATAAAAAAGCCACGCTCATCACCAAATACAGCAGGCTCTATTATTTTAACATCTGCAATTGCAGTATCAATAAACTTCATTACATCGCTCCGTTGGCAATATTCAATAAATATTGACCGTACCCAGTTTTCTTTAACTTTTCGGCTTGGACAAGTAATTTTTCTTTACTCAACCAGCCTTTCACATAAGCAATTTCTTCTAAACATGCAATTTTAAAGCCTTGGCGATGCTCTATTGTTTGTACAAAGTGACTAGCTTCTAATAATGAATCATGAGTACCTGTATCTAACCAAGCAAAACCACGCCCTAGGAGCTCAACATTTAAATCACCACGCTCTAAATACGCAATATTTACATCTGTTATCTCTAATTCGCCGCGATGTGACGGTTTAATCGATTTAGCAATTTCAATCACATCATTGTCGTAAAAATATAAACCTGTTACTGCATAATTTGACTTAGGTTTTGCAGGTTTTTCTTCCAGACTTAAGGCCTTACCCGCATCATCAAACTCAACCACACCAAAGCGCTCAGGGTCAGTCACGTGATAACCGAAAACTGACGCCCCCTTTTCCACTTTTGCCGCAGCAAGTAATTTGTCAGAGAAATGTTGCCCGTAGAAAATATTATCACCGAGCACTAACGCGACATTACTCTCACCAATAAATTCCTCACCGATTATAAATGCCTGAGCCAAGCCGTCTGGAGAAGGTTGTTCTTTATAAAAAATATCAACCCCATACTGACAACCATCACCTAACATTCTTTGAAAATTTGGCAAATCTTCTGGTGTTGAGATAATAAGAATTTCTTTGATACCGGCTAACATCAACACTGACAGAGGGTAAAAAATCATCGGTTTATCATAAATAGGTAATAACTGTTTAGACGTACCTAATGTAATCGGATGTAAGCGACTACCTGAACCACCAGCAAGGATAATTCCTTTATAATTAGACATTATTTTTCACCTATACGTTCAAGTTGGTATTCTCCATTCATCACTCGAGCCCACCAGTTTTCATTATTTAAATACCACTCAACCGTTTTTTTAATACCTGTTTCAAAGCTCTCTTCAGGCACCCAAGCTAATTCGCCTTCAATTTTTGTAGCATCGATCGCATAACGTACATCATGCCCGGGCCGATCTTTCACAAAGGTAATTAAGTCACTATATGTTGATAGGTGCTGAGTTAAATCATTTGAACTTACAGGTACTAGTTCATCGAGTAATGCACATAAGATTTCAACAACCTCAATATTCTTCTTTTCGTTATGCCCGCCGATGTTATAAGTTTCCCCAACAGCACCTTTCGTTACCACTATATAAAGTGCACGAGCGTGATCTTCAACATATAGCCAGTCACGAATTTGGTTCCCATCTCCATATATTGGCAAAGGCTTGGCTGCAAGTGCGTTAAGAATAATATGAGGAATAAGCTTCTCAGGAAAATGATAAGGACCATAGTTGTTTGAGCAATTTGTTACAACCACAGGCAAACCATAAGTTCTATGCCAGGCACGGACTAAATGGTCACTTGACGCCTTTGAAGCAGAATAAGGTGAACTTGGTTCATAAGAGGTTTCTTCCGTAAAGAAACCTTCTGGCCCAAGGTCCCCATATACCTCATCTGTAGAAATATGATGAAAACGAAAAGCCTCTTTTTTGGGCTCAGGTAAGCTTGACCAATAATGACGAGCCACTTCTAGTAAAGTAAAAGTGCCGACGATATTGGTTTGAATAAAGTCAGTAGGGCCATCAATTGAGCGATCAACATGTGATTCTGCGGCTAAATGCATCACAGCATCAGGCTGGTGTTTGTCAAAAATCTGTGTGACTGCTGTTGAATCACATATATTGATTTGCTCAAATGAATATCTAGGGTTTGATTCAACCTCAGTTAATGACTCTAAATTACCCGCATAAGTTAAGCAATCTACATTAATTACTGAATCTTCTGTCGCGTTGATAATATTACGAACGACCGCTGAACCAATAAATCCAGCACCACCGGTAATTAAAATTTTCATTTATTCCCCAAATATTAATACTAATTTAACGTATCTTAAAACTTCAACACTGTAAGCTTTAATTAATGTTTTTTAGATATATATAAAAAAATAATTTCTCACTTATAGCTTTTTCTGAAAATCCCTTTCATATATGTGTAAGCTCGATATCGTTGCAATACATATTTAACACGCAGGAGGTTTCTACAATAGACTAAATCAACAGTTGAAGGAGTGCTTGATAACCAACATCACAGCTCGAGTTAATTCAGCACCACATTTATGCGCAGTGATATAACCAGAGACGAGCGGCTCCATATTCTTGTTGCCTATCAATATAGATGATTCATATCAGATTTTGCCTTGAATATGCCAATATATTCGCGGCAAGAGTATACATCATTTAGCTAGTTTTCATCCAGAAACAGTTTCATCACGAGAGTAAGTTTGATCTATATTGAAGAAATTCTTGATATTGAGTATTAACGCATTCGCCAATGCGTCAAACTGAACATTGAAAAAATAAGCACATCATAAATCAATTTTTGTTTCGATAGTGCTTGAATCGGCCATTGCCAGCCTCAGAGTAACTAGCTCGTTAGATTATGCGCACTACCATGAGATCGAGATCATATCCATAAGACATCCACCAAACACCTTCATAGTTGTTTATATATCCATTTTACTTAGTAGCAGCTTAGCCCCATCGTATGTCAAATGCCCATAATCAAACTGAATCGGAGCGCCATCATTAACAGTAATACAACTTTTTTCACTAGGGCAAACCACATCAAGAACCGAGACATACTTTGCACCATTTGAACCTGTAGATTTAAATAGCTCTTGATTAATTCTATTAATTTCCTTGTATCTAGAATGTACCATAATTTCGCTTTCTTCATTTGATTGTGCAAGCAGTCTTGGCAGATCAATGTCATATTCAACAATTGGACCAAGAATAACAATATCTTTAGTGTATTGTTTCAGGTGATTTATTGTAGCTTCCAATTTTTTACCGTCACCCTTCTGCCATTTTGCAGAAAGAATAATTTTGTCAAAACGATATTTTTCTAGCAACGAAGAATATGCCCAGCTAACAAGATCTGTACACCTTTTTTCTCCTTTAGGGTTTACAAAAGGCCTACACCCGCTTGATGTTACCTGAGTTAGGGACGCGTTAGAAACCAATGATTCATTTATAGCGGCGTACCAATGAGCAGCGTGACTATCACCAATAAGAATTATGTTATATTTGTCAGGAGATGCAGTTATACATTTCTCTTGATTAAAATACTTAAAGTTATTGCTCTTGGTAGTTGTGAAGCACTCACCATTCCTGAATTCTTTTGCAGGATATTTAAGGTAGCTTTCATAACTAACTTGCTCTTTTGTATATTTTTTTAAATTCTGTTGTGGCAACTGGTAAGCTACGAACACAAACAAACAAGTTGTTACCATAGAAAAAATTAGTGGCTTGGATGACCTTTGTTTAACTGTTATGTTTTTAAATGGATTCTCAACTAATCTATAAGAAATATAGCCAAACAGAACAGAAACACCTAAAACGATTATTTTGTGTTCTGCACTAAAAAGACCAGTTGACAGCTTGTAGAAAACAATTACTGGCCAATGCCACAGATATAATGAATATGAAATATTTCCAAAAAACTTAGCGACCGGACTTGATAAAGCCTTATATGTCCAATCTTGGGGTTTGCAAGCATAAATAATAGCCGCTGTCGCTAATGTGGGAAATATAGCTTTTATTCCAGGAAAGTCTGACTCTGAAACAAACAACATATACATTAATAGAGTCAGGATAGAGAAGATGCTAACACTTTCTCTAACCACTCTTTTTAAATTGCATTCAGAAAAATGAATGGACAGAATTCCACCAGCCAAAAACTGCCAAAATCTTGATGGAGAAGCATAGAAAGAGAATGACGAGTCGGTCTGAAGCAGTATTTCACTAAGAACAAGGCTAACAAAAGCAATACCCAACAAGACTGGCAATATTTTTATTTGCTTTCTATAGCAAAAAGCCAGAACTATTGGTGCAAATATGTAAAACTGTTCTTCTACAGATAAAGACCATGTATGAAGCAGTGGGGCATTTTGTAAACCGCTGTCAAAGTACCCAGACTCTGTGTAAAACCAAAAGTTTGAAACATATATTAGAGAGGATATAACACTCTGACAAAAATCAGAGAACTCTCCTGGTAGAAGTAATACCCAAGCAAAAAATGATGATACTACAATCATAATCATTAATGCTGGAAATAAGCGCTTAGCTCTCCGAGAATAAAAACCAACAAAACTAAATGAACTGTTTCCCAACTCCTTCCATATTTGCCCCATGATTAAATATCCGGATATAACAAAAAACATATCCACACCGATATACCCACCAGGTAAATGCTCCGGTGAAATATGAAATAATACAACAGACAAAACAGCAATTGCTCTCAGCCCCTGTATATCCCATCTAAATTTGTTGATTACCATTCAAGACTTCCTTACCAATAATTAAAAGGCTCAATAATCCGTAAACTGATTTTACTGACCATTTTATCGTGTTAGTACCACTTCCTCGATGAGAAACCCGGTTTTAGGCAGCCTTATTCGCAAAGGCTACTGGCGTTAAATAATTCAGTGAACTGTGCGGTCACTCATTGTTTTAGTCATGAGAATCCCCTGCGATTATCGATGCTATTTTTTTTGGAGGGGTAAAGGTCACTAAAATTCTAGTGTCGAGTTACTCTTAATAGAGCCACTTCTATCAATACGCGGGTTAAAATCCGATGCAAATATATAGGGTTAATGAGTAATTTTGTGTGCAAATCAACAGTCAAACGTAAATTTTATGCTTTGCTGATTCCATTATAATCCAACATCTCACATATTACTTGATGAATTTTATTTGATGCCTGACCGCTTGAAAACTTACTGGAATCCTTATGGGCTTGAGTCCCGGTAGCTTCTAGTAAACATCTCTTTTTATCAAGAGAAGATATGGTCCTTGCGAATTCTTGAATATTACCATATTCAAACAGGAAGCCATTCTTACCATTTTCTATCAATTCGGGGTTTGCTCCACAATCACTGGCAACCACTGTCATTTTTGACTGCATAGCTTCAACCGTCACACGTCCAAAAGCCTCTGATTTAGAAGCAACAACGGCGATATCATAATCTTTTCTGATATTACCGACATCAGAAGAATACCCAAGAAAATCGCCCCTATCTTCACACCCTATCTGCTTCATATAACGTTTTAAGTATACAGCGTAGTCGCCACTATCCCGACCAACAATACCTAGTTTGACCTTAAGATTGATAGATTTCATATAGGCGATACAATCAATAACGAATTTATGTCCTTTTCCATCAATTATTGATCCAACAATTAATAAAGAAAGTTCATTCTGTTCATTAAAAATTTTATTATCAACTTCTGCCCTACTTGTAACGTCGTTATATATCATCTCAATTTTGTTTTCAGGCACACTAAAAGAGTTCAATTTACTTTTTAGTGCATTTGAGATAACAATCACCTTACTACTTGTAAGGTTCAATAATTTATAAAAACCTCGTTCCCCAAAAAAATGAGACATATTCTGATCTTCTACCCCAAATTCTCTAACATGCCAAATATGCTTTACTTTTATAAGCTTGGATAAGAATGCGCCAATATATATATCTGAGGTATTGGTATATATTAAGTCAAATTTTTCCTTTTTTATCACCAGTTTAATTGCTAAGCAAAAATTCAAAATGATCGCCAAAAAAGACTTGAGCTTCTTTGTTAAAATATTTGCCTTTGACCGATCATGCCGTACACCATAAATAGTTTCTTCAAAATATTTAATGCCTTGAGAACTTAATTCATCATGAAGACCAAGTTTAGTATTTGGAATTAATGCTAGTACTTCATACCCCGCTTTGGTATTTAGCCTGATTACAACCTCAAGCATTGAAGCAGTCGCTCCACTTAATGGATTAGAATCATGGAATAAAAACAATACTTTCTTTTTCACTTAAAACACTCTTTTGTTTAACAACTTCAGTACCAAATATTCTATTAACTCCCGAGGAGATTTCTTTTCTATCATGCAATATCAATGGCTAAAGGCTGTTACAAATATCATACCTTACTTTGACAGAAGTAATTTTAGTAATATTTAGTAAGTTTCTGGTTTAAAACGTCATTATCAAACTCTTCAGTACACTTAGATCTCGCGTTAATTCGTATTCTCTCGACCTGTTCCGCAGACAACTCGCTTATTTTAATCAATTTATTCGCAATCTGCTCAACCTGAGATTCTTCGACCAAAAAGCCGGATACACCATCCTCAATTAGCTCAGGTATTCCTGAATGATAAGTAGATAGAGCTATTAAACCGTTTGCCATAGCTTCCATCAAAGCAACTGGAACACCCTCCATGTCGCCATTCTTTGCTCTTACACTTGGTAATAAAAATACATCTGAAGCATTTAGGTTATTTTTGACAACTTCCTGTGACTGCTTACCCAACAAGTTAATAAAGGTCTTAGCGTCCGAAAGGGCTATAAACTGCTTCACTTCTTGTAAAAGCTCTCCATCACCAATAATCGTGAAATCAATAGGCATTTTTTTTGAAGCTAGCAAAACCGCATTAATTGAGTCTAGTATTGCTTTTTTTTCAGTTAAACGCCCAACCTGTATTACTCTGAGTGGGCTAGAAAGCGCAGATTTAAGGTTTTGCATTTTAAAGTCATTTAAATCTATTCCCATTCTATGTACTTTTATTTTTGAAGGCTCACACCCCCACTCTATTAACTTGCTTCGCCATAGGTTACTAATTGGAAGCATTAAATCACCAGAGATAAACAATCGTTTATAAGCAACAATATTTTTCTCGACCATATTGTAGCTACTCATTTCTTGACCATGAAAAACAGTTGAAACAGGTCCAGATATAAGCCCTAGTTCTCTTAATTTACATACGTAATACCCATTATTTCCAAAATGACAAATAATATTTGTATAGTTAAGCGTTTTTGCATGATTGCGGTTAAGCAAATAAATTAAGTTCATCTTTTGCATATTTGATAAACAGTGATCAAATAAAATATTGAAAAATTGAGAGTACCTACCTTTCATTATCAAAAAAAACGAATTTATCGCAGTAAAGTATATTTGTGCAAACTTGCTCTTTTTTTGGGGTATACCACTGCACTTAACTCTCTCAAGCAAATTGTATTTCTTTACACTGCTATGCATAACATCAGAGCTAACTAATTTGTCTGCAATTATATCTACTTCGACACCTAATTTTATTAGCCCCACAATTTGATTGATAATAAACGTCTCAGAAAGAACCGGAAATGAACTAGAATAAACCGCTATGCGCATTGCGTGCCTATGTTTTTGATTGCAAGAAAATTATAAACAATTATTTCTGTTTGGATTTAAAAAAGGAAAATGGATTAGGTAACATAAGCGTATTGCCCTGAAATTGGTAGCTACAAAAGTAATAAAAGCAACTAGACAGTAATGATACAAACACGACAGTTAACACATATTGCGTATCGAACGGAAAACTCGAAACCAGCCAGATACTGATAGATACAGAGATTAAAGCTAACGCTGTAAACATTAAAATGGGTGTAATATACCATTTATAGTTAAAATTAATGACCCATTTATAAAAGACAACAAAAACCATATTTATCAATACTGCCTGAAGTATTAAAAGCCCCCATGAGAGAGCATAAGCGCCATATGGCACTAACATAAAACAAACTAAACTATACAAACCTAAAACCGATAGATTCCAGTAAAAATCAATTTTCGTTTTCCCCAACCCTTGTGAAAGAGGGCCAACCAAAGCACCACCAATTGAGCGCAAAGCCCAAAATAAAGCCAAGGGTATAACGAATAAAGAAACGTCTATATTATCTTTACCATACAGAATTATTACAATTTCTTCGCTAAGAAAACAAAGCAGGATATACGGCAGGGTTAAGGCTGCAGCTACATATGCATGTGCTTTTTTTACCAGAACGCGCATTTTTTCCATATCTGATTGAGATGATGCTAATAGAGGTAAACTAACCTTCTGCACAATGGGTAAAATGAAAGAGGCTGGTTTCTGTATTAACTGCTTAGCTAAGCTATATGCTCCTAACTGACCTTTATCAATGTAGAGCCCCAATAATAAAGTATCTAAATTCCCTCTAAATTGGTTAATTAATTGAGAACCAACTTGATACACCCCATATCTCCATGCAGTTTTTGCCTCGGCAGAAGAGAATTGTAGTTTAGGCCTCCATGTTTTCTCAGCGCAACCCCAGATTAAAATGCATTTAATAAAATGTGTAGATACTGCACCAAGAATAATCGACGCAGCTCCCATTCCATAATAAGCTGACCACACAGCTATAATCGTCCCAAACGCTTTTGAAATCAGGTCGAATAACGCTAATTCGTTTAATCTAAAATCGCATATATACCTAGCCTGCATTTGTGACGAGAATGAAATAGGAATAAAAGCGATTGCAGATAAAGATAATAGGTATGATATTTCAGACTGCTCATATAACTCTGCAATAAACGGTGATATTACAGTTAGCAGCAAAAAAAGAGATAATCCCGACGAGAAACAAATCCAGAAAACGGTGGAGTTTAAAGCTTCTGATATTTTCTGCCTATGAACAAGATAATTAGCCATACCAAGATCAGAAAGCACTTGCGATATGTTAATGACCACCATAACTATAGCAACCAAGCCAAAATCTGATAAGTTTAATAACCTGGCTAAGATGGCAACCTGGAGCAGGGATAAACTAAATGTAGCAACGCTTGAAATAGTTTGCCATTTCACGACATTTCCAATCATAAAACCTCTAAGAAGAAAACCTCATTAACATCTGCGATTTGGCTACGTTCTTTTGATAAACATCTTTTGGACGGAAAATAACAGTGTGTAATGCACTTAACGGACCAGCGTTAAACTACAACAATTTTCACTGTATATTTTGAGTTAACTCCGACAGCATCACTTTTACCATATCTTCAGCTCGCGCTCTTTCCGCCTCAACACAAGACTGAATGCAGACGGCTTCCTTTAGCTTATCTAAAGATTGTTTAACCATCTTATTCAGGGTGCCGTCAAACAGGCTAGATACAGATTGAGAATAAAGAGGGAGACCAAGTTGTTTCATGATTCCTTCTGACTTATGCTCATAATTAAGTGCAATAGCAGTCGTATTAAAATTCATTGAGATGATAGCGCTATGTAGTCGAGTGCCAACAGTTAATTCACAATAAGAAAGTAATGTTCCTAATTGCACATCATTCAATTCATCCATCACAACATGAACCCTTTGTGATATTCCTACCTTTTCAGCTACACGTAGGCCAACCATACGGTCATCTTTATGGTAGCTGTCTATACCAGTACAAGTCGAACATATTAACACCTGATAACCTAGCTCAATAATGTTATCTATAAGCAATGCAAAGGCTAGTTCATATTCATCCTGTGTCACACCTAGTCGCTTATCAAATGGCGCGAGCTCTCGCAAGGTGATTGCAACCGTGGGTTTTGATTTCACATAATCAACAAGTGACGCGGGTATCTCAATGGGAGTAGGGTCAACCAACCAAGCAGTATCAGCACCTTTATGAACTTTTTCGGTTGGCATTCCTGCCTCCTGCATAAGCGATAAACTCACAGACTCTCGCAGAGAGATAAGTTTTGCCCTGCCGAAAACTGTTTTGGCAATTGCGTTAAACCCTTTACGCTGAAACGGCCCAACTGAGTGCCCTAAAAGATAGAGCGGTTTATTCGCTAAAATTGCACATAAAGCATGCTCAAATTGAGCTTCACCATAAAGGTCTACAAAAAATGAACCACCAACCTGAATAACTGCATCATACTCTTTGAGCTTAGCAAGCTGTACATCAATATGATGAGGTAATTTTCCTTTCCACCGCCCTTGTACTGCTAAATGTAAAACGTGTGGAATAATCTTACGGCTGTACCTTTTCCATATACGATGAAGTCGAGTTGATGGGCCATTATGGTAGTGATAAAGATTATCTATTTGTAAGGGCTCACCTAATAAAAAAGAGGAACTCACTGGGTAGCGTGTAATTGTATCAATCTCTATGCTGGAGTCTGCGTGCCTAAGGCTTGATAGAAGTCCTCGTAAAATAGCGCCGTCTCCCCGATTACCGCACGTATGATTACCAACTAATAACAACTTCATTTCATTCACCAATACTCATTAATTTAAGAACAGAGGTACATTTTAAAAATACCTTTTCCAGTTTGAAAACAGGGAAAGCGTCACATAAAATTAAAATACAAGCTAATACTTCAGGGCTAAATATTTGAGCAATCAATGACGTAGCAGTACATGTAATAACCTGGGTCAACAAGTCCCCTGTTATAATCACATATATTTTTTATATTAAGTCTGAATTCAGTGAACTAAACATTTACAACCATATATTTACTTATTTAGTTCTTTACTGAAGAAATAATATCGAATTAACACACAGACTATAGATAAAAAGCCGCCAAGGATAAAACCTAAAACAGAAATCAGTGCTCGTTTAGGCCCGGACTTTTCTTCAGCTACTCTAGCCGGACTTAATGTCTTAAATACATATTCATCACTGACTTCTGCTAACATCAAAGTTTTGGTTTGCTCTTCAATTAACTGGTAAAAGACGGCCTGCATATCTGACACATGGGTTTCTTGAATTTTTTCTTGAAGATATTTAATACTTTTAGTTGCTTCGTCCCTGTCTCTTTTTTTCAGGTTTTCATTGATAGCTTTAACCAAAGTTTCTACCCATTGCTTCGCCAATTCCGGCGAATAATACTCAACGGTTAAACTGATCAAACCATTTTTTTTATCCTGACTGATATCAATTCTATCTTTTAATTTCTTGAACAACTCCCAACTACTTGGCTCTACTTGCTGGCCTTTAGCAGGGTTAAGTTCTCGCACCCACTTAGAAGTCACTTCATTATACAGTTTAGGGTTAATGATTAACTTATTACGACTCCGATCCCATCCAGTGGCAGCAAAGACTGCAACTTGTAAATTATTCTGCTCTATGAATGTTTCTAAAAAGCCCCAAGTTTTGATAATTTCCATCGCAATGGCTACTTTATCATCACCACCCGAACCGCCTCCTAAATTAATACCTGCCAAAGAAGCTAGACCACCATACTGGCCTGATAATTTAGACAACCCTGAACCACCTGAAGATGATGCCGGCGCTAACAAGGCTGTAGATTTATACTCGTCAGGTACAGATAAAGCATAAAAAACTGATGTTATTGAAAAAATAGCAGTCATGATGATAATTACCCATTTACCTTGCCAAATTACAGTGGCAAGTTCACGTAGGTCTATTTCATCATCTTGAGGGGGGTAAGATTGTGACGCTGCAACTGAACTAGCCTGTAGTTTTTGCGGCACTTCTGCGTCAATTTTTTGGTTTTCTTTAAGCACGTTCTATTTCTCAGTTCGGGTAATATAGGATGCCGTTCAACTTTATAATGGCTATAAGCTACTTACAGCCGCAGCACCTAAGGCAATCTGATAGAAGATTTGACTCATGTCACGCCACAGTACAATTTGATCAAGCTTGTCCGCATCTAAAGGTACAACAATCGTATCACCAGGGGCTATTTGCTGATGATTACTTGCAAACCAGTTAGAGCTTTCAGGTATCTGCACACCACCATTTGCTTTGATGATATATACACGATCTTCATCAGCTTTGTCTGTAGTGCCGCCACTTCGATTAATATAATCCCAGTAACCTAGTTGTGACTCATATATTTGCGAGATCGGTAATTGTACTTCACCAATTATTGTGACTGAATTCTTTTTAGTGGGGATATGCAATGCATCGCCTTTTTGTAAGGGGATCGAGTATTCGGAATCCTCAGCGATCACTTTTTCAAGATCAATTACTAAACGCCCTTTCGCCGAAGTATTTTTCAATTGCGATAACAGCTTTTGGGCCTGCCCCACATCGCTGGATTTGTCTTTATTACTCATCGTCACAAGCTCGGCTTTGGCAATATCTTCAGCAAGGCGTTCTTGCATTTCTTTTAACTGTTGTTCTTGTTGTTCTTTTAACTCTACACGGGTAAACATAGCCCCAGGCGCATAGGCGTATTCTGTTAAGCCTCCTGCTCTCTCGAGCAAAAGCGCTAAGGTATCGTTTTTATACACTGGATAAGTCCCTGGAAACTTCACCTCACCAGTCAGCGTGACTTTTTCTGACTCCGCCCATTCTGGAATGGTTTTAACTTGTAATTGATCACGGGACTTTAATACTACCGCTAACGAATCCGAGTTAGTTAAATTCAAATCTACGCGATATTGGTTTCGTTCTTGTCGCTTGTTAAATTCTGTTCGACTCAACTCTGCGCGTAATTGAAAAGCCTTTTCAGTTAAGCCACCTGCTGCATTGAGTAAATCATCGACATTCATATTAGCCACCAGCGGATAAACCCCTGGGTAGCGCACATCACCACTAACTGCAATTTCTCTTGAAGGACTATTAAGAGTTGACTGCGCTCTAAGTTTCTCAATTATTTTCACTACTGCTTCTTGTCGTTTCGAATCAAATAAATTTTGCTGCCCTAGCTCGAATATATTCTGCTGCTCTAAATTCATCTGCCCCATCTGCCCCATCTGGTCCATCTGGTCCATCTGACCCATCTGCCCCATCTGACCCATCTGCCCCATCTGACCCATCTGACCCATCTGATCCATCTGATCCATCTGATCCAGCTCATTGAAACCTTTGAATCCTACCGAGCCATATATATTATTTCTTCGGAGTAAAGATTTTGATTCTATCTGGTCATTTTCTTCTTCATATTCATATAAGCCAAAAAATAGAATTTCGTCCTGGCTTTGCAACAGCAGATCACTTTCAGAGCGGGGCTGATTTAGAGCTTCACCAAGGCTAAATGCTAAAACTTCTAATTTTTGATACGGTTCTCGGTATCGTTTGATCAGACCATAATTTAAATCAGGATTTGGCTTCAAACGTTTAATTTCAGGCACCACATCACTTAAACGTAAGCCCTGACGCCAGTTAAGTGTTTGCTCACGATAAATATGCCCTGAAAGCTTAACGATATTTTCTATTTTTTCTAACACTTTAGGAATAAAAACCATATCACCATTTTGCATATTCGTTTGTAAGGCAACGGTGTCTTTCAAATTTATGCTTAATAAAGTTCGCTCGTTATTTGAGTCTATTCTTTCAAGCGTGGCCGCTTGCGAATAGGATGATGACAATAAACCACCCGCATAATGAATAAGTGTGCTTGCCGTTTCTTTTCCTGTTAGCTCATATCTCGCAGCACGCCTCACCTCCCCCTGAATCCCTACCGTATCCCCAACTGGCGGTATAAAAACGACATCACCTGATTTAAGTTGCGCATCATTACTTGTGTCGCCATTTAGCAGTAAGTCATAAACGTCCAATATTTGAATTAGTTTACCTTTTCGTTTTAGCTGAATATTCCGTAATGAACCACTTTCAGATATACCACCGCTTAGTACCAGTGCATTGGTTATCGTTGAAAGTGAACTAATCACATACGATCCAGGCAGGTGCGCTTCACCTAGAACAAATACTCGAATTGAACGCAATTGCCCCATCATGACACTAACCTTCACTCCAATCATTTTTTGATTGACGATATTGGTTATATACTGCTTTGCTTCAGCGAAAGTTTGCCCTACTAGCGAAACTGGCCCTAATTTAGGTATGTATGCAGAGCCGTCCTGATCAATGACCAGTTCATAAGATTCGCTGGTTTTACCAAACTCATGAATTTTTAGTGAATCACCCGGCCCGAGAACATAATCCGAAGAAACCGGAACATCAGTTATCGGGGTATACGTAGTCGGCGTTCCTGCAAAAAGGTCATAGCCAAATGGTTTTAATTCAGAGAGTTTTAAAGGCTCTTCGTTGTCGATATCATTAACATCGTTATTGAGGGCTTCATCAAATTCAGCCATCTTCCTTTGCTGTTCGAGATCTCGAGGTAAAACTGTTGTTTCCTGCACAACGACGGGCGTTGTTGATCTCCCACCACGGTCAAACCGTGAGGCATCAATACCAAACTGCTTAGCAATACGATTTTGGTCAGCGGGTGACATACGTTTAAATTGTTCTAACTGCTCGGGCGTAGGTTGCAGAGCTAACGCAGAGAAACTAAAGATAGTGAGAAAAAGTGCAAATATATGACGTACTATTTTACGCTTTGATGTTTGGTTAAATATTGCTAGTGCCATATTGCTTTTTCTTTAATCAGGACGGTGTAATTTTAGGGTGCGTAATTTAACATTTATACTTTTTGGTGGCTAGGTGTTTTTAGCCTGAAAATGGTGCCATACCGTGAAGAGCCATTGATGTATAGACAAAAAAATTTACCACCGAAAAGACGAGACAGTGAATTACTTTTTGTTATCTTTTTGTTTTAGCTGTAAATAAACGTTTATTTAAAGCGATACTCCCACGAAGCAAAGACACTGGTTTGATCAATATCTTCCTGTTGCGTGTTGAGCTCTTTTGATTGATATGAGACACCTAGCTTCAACTTACCACCAAGAAGAACCCTCTGATGATGCGCTTCGATATGATATAATGCCTGCGCTTCACTTGAAACAGTATTGCCTCTACCTCCACCATCTTCATTTAAATCCAAATAACTTAATGTGAATTTTGACAGTTGACCTTCACCTTGTTGGTAAGCACCGCCTAAGGTAAAAACTGTTGAATCATTATCAAATGTCGCCGCTAAAACACGACCTCTATATCTATAGCCTGTTTTATAGCTAGAGTGCTCATAAGCAACATCAGGCAATTCCGCTCCTAGCGCATCGGAGGTGGTATTCGTATATTCTACAAAGCCTTTTAAGCTATCGCCGCTAGATAAAGCATAAGAAGACTCCCCTCCTACCTGTACAACAAACTTAGCAGGCAAATACCCTGCTTCATCTTCACCAATATACTGTGCATAAATCGCTGAAGGGAGGGATTCAGCTAGAATAAAATTAAGGCGCGCATCAAAACCCGCTATTTGATTTCCCGATTGGTTACTCGTATTCTCACCTTGTGACGTGAGTGATTTCCAGAAAGCAGTTAAATCTTCATTTCGCCCCTCACCACCCCACTGCATCGCTCGAGACAGACCTATTTCTAAATTTGAAAATGGTTTAAAGGTAAAACGCATGCCTGTCAGTTTTGCTTCAGGTATAACACGGTTACTTTCCATCTGTCCCAAAAAAGAAACAAAGCGCCAGTCGCCCAGCCATGACAACCATACAGTGTCAAAACTTTGCGCTTGCTTGGTTTGAAACATCAACGCAGGTACGGGTCGAGCATTATTGGTCAACATCAAATTCGATTGAGTTCCCGGCCCCCACCATCTATCGATAGCCCCTACACCTAAAACCCATTGCCCTAATGTACCAGCGATATATGAACCATCAAGCTGCGTTTCAAAGCTATCATCACCAGGATCTGTCGTAAAATTTGACTGCAGTTTTATCGCTAGATCTTCACCATCCCAGTCAAACGTTTTATGTATTTCACCTTTCTCACGATGATTTGATGAGAAGTCTCTGAAGAGCACGCGTGAAGAAGCCACGCTAAACTCAACACTACGCTTCATTCCTTGGCGAGTTTGGTGACGAAGCTCGAATTCTAACTCTCGTACAGCATTTTTTTGACTTAAGCTCAGCGCTTTATGATTGACTTGCTTTAACGCAATTTTTACATCGGCCCACATAATCGGCCATGTAGTAAGTGAAATTGGCATGACACCAGAGTCATTGAGCATATGTAAATTATTACGTAAACGATCATCACCCACATCAATCCACGGGCTCGCATAACTTGAAGAAACACTAAGCAATAAACAGCCGCTTAAAAGTAACTTAAATATTTTGCTTTGAATACGCGAAAGCATGATAAAGGTGCGTGATGATATTAAGGACAACAAAGTAACTCTCTATTTAATATAGTTGGAAAATTCTTGAGGCATTATATGAACTTTCAAATAAAAGTTAAGTAGTTTTGTGCTTTCTCCCTCACTAATACTAATTAAAAATTTGCCCACACAGGAAAAAGGAGACCAGTAAAGACAAAAGAGACTCATACAGCCAGAAGAAAGTTATAAGACGTAAATATATAGGTGCGCAAAGCGCACCCTATACCTCCTCAATTCGAGGATACAACATTATAATGGTGTTGATATTTGAATACGTATCGATGAATTCGCATATACATCTACACCATCAAGACGCCCCTCATAATCACCTGGTTGGGCAATTGGCTGCCCTGTTTTTGAAACTCTTGCGGCTACATTTGCATGAGTCACTTGAGATAATTTAGCCATAGGCCCCATTGCACTTTGGTCATTTAACTCTATGGTGATAGGTAAATCACTTACTTTAAGCTTTCTTGCTGCTAAAGGCATTGCTGGGCCGGTGCCCGATGCCGCTTTTGCAAAAATAAAGACAGCATCATGCGCATTAACTTGCGCTAAAACGTCGGGCGCAATACTCACCTCAACCTGAATACGCGCGACAGCACTATTACTCTCTGTTATTTTTGTCTCTGCAGCACTATCGCCCGCACTAACTTTATTAGACGATGTATTTAAAGGTGATTCACCCAAGGCGATTTGCGCACGCTGAATACCGGTTTCAATCGATATCTTTGATGGGTGATCAGGCACTGCTATCAAGATTCTTTGCCAAAACTCTATGGCGCCCGAATACTCTTGCCGCACAAAGGCATTAATAGCCATTAAGCCCAATGAATTAACCTCATTAGGATTTTCTTTAAACGCTTGATCCAATGCATTCTGTACCGCTGAGTTAAATTGCCCTTGGTTTTGATAATAATGCGCTTGTGCCAATAAACCATAAACGGCCGCCGTACTTTCATCGGTTGCATCAAATATACGAATAATCTGCGTATAGGACTCTATTGCTAATTCAAAATACTCGGTATTCATGGCGGATCGTGCTAGCAAGCGCCAACCTTCGATATTTTCGGGCGCTTGTTGCAGTTTGTGATAAAGTTGTTTGAGCAAGGCACTCATATCACCCTGCTCTGCTGACATTTGCGCTTGTTTTATTTCTCGCTCATCAAAACGCATCGCACTAGTTTGTATAACCGCATCATAAGCCCCATATTTGAAGTAGCTACCATAGCTCACCGCAATCACCAAAACAGCACTTAAAGCGACAACAACTAAATTTTTAAAGCCCAATGCAGAAGCACCCGAGGCCGAGTCTTTTTTAGAGATCTCAACATTGTCAGAGCATTCGGCATCAATTAGCAAGCTAGCCTCTAATTCAGACTTTAATTGAAGAAACGTTTCTTCCTGATGTTTTCCTTGCGCGTACTCCGCCTCAAGCTCTGCGAGTCGCTCTTTATAAATCAGTACATTTTGTCGTTGCCGATCATGCTCTAGTGTATCAACTAATTCACTTGATTGATTCGCTGCATGACTACGACCAAGACTACCCTCATTTTTTACATACCTAAAAACCGGTACAAAAATAAACGCTAAAGCGAGTGCTAATAATGCAAGCGATATATACCAAAACTCGGTCATTCAATAATCTCTTATCTTAAAATTTAAATCGTGGGGCTAGAGCAATTCAAGCTCTAATCATCTTTGAAACGTGAAAGTAATTTCTCTACTTGCTCATGCTGATCCAATAAAGCACTTTGCTCTGCTTTATCTTGTTTTTCTTTAACTTCTTGAGTGAATTCATCAGAAGTTTCTGTATTCTGCTTTGATGCCCGACGACCTGCCATAAAAACGATGATTACAATACCTAATATTAATAACGCCCAAGGCCCATACCACAACAAATAAGTCGCAGGCTTAACCTTTGGCTTATAGGATACAAACTCACCGAACCGGTCGACCATAAAGCTTACAATGGTGCGATCATCTTGCCCCGCTTCAAGTAAACGATGAACCTCTCTACGCATATCTTCAGCAATCGGAGCATTGGAGTCCGCTATATCCTGATTTTGGCACTTTGGACAGCGAAGCTCTTTTGTCAGTTCCTTGTAACGAGCCTGATTCGCCTCGCTTGAAAATTCATACAAATCAATATTAGCCAGAAGGGTCGAGCTTGTAAAAACTAGCGCTATCAGGAAGAAAAACACCCTACCATTTTTTTGAATTTTCATAGCGATCATCTCCTTCATTTTAACTTTTATTTCGCCTGCAGTTTCGGCTGTATTTTAACAGTACTAGGGCTGTATTTTTCTATTAGAGGTTTTAAGGTTCCGTTCCAAATCTTGTCATCAATAATTCCCACATGCCGATATCGCACAACGCCATATTGATCAACAAGATATGTTTCAGGCGCACCATAAACACCTAGATCAAACCCTAGCTTCCCGTGCGGATCATAAATTGTAAGCTCATAAGGGTTACCAAGATTTTTTAGCCAGGTTAATGCCGCTTCCCGCTCATCTTTATAGTTTAAGCCAATAATACGAATACCTTGGTCGGCCAAAGTATTCAAATAACCATGCTCAACCCGACATGATGGACACCAAGTCGCCCATACGTTCAGTAGACTTACCTTTCCAATAAAATCTTTTTCACTAAACTCCTTTGATTTATCCGCCAGACTTTTTAAATTAAAAGCAGGAATAGGATCGTTCAAACGGGCAGTCTCAAGCTTGGTTGGATCTTTCCCTATCGCCGTAAACAAAATCAAACCTAAGCCTAAGGCAATTGCTAAGGGAGTTAAAAACACTAATCTTTTATTCATTTTATGATTCAACACTCACTGCTTGGGATGTATTTTTACGTAAGGTAATACGGTATCGTCGATCTAACACAGCGAGCAATCCACCCGCCGCCATAACTAAAGCACCCAGCCAAATCCAACGAACAAAAGGTTTGATTTGAATCCTGACCGCCCAAGAGTCACCTTCTAGCGGTTCGCCCAATGCAACATAAAGATCCCGAAAAAGCCCGGCATCAATCCCGGCTTCTGTCATCGGTGACCCCTGAGATAAGTAAATACGCTTTTCAGGATAAAGGCTCGTGACGTAGCTGCCTGATTCTGTCACGACAATTTCTGCCCGGTCAGCATTAAAGTTAGGTCCTCTGTAAGGCGAAATCGACTTAAACTCAAATTCATAGGCTGCCACCGGCACTTTATCACCAGGTGACATCCGCAAATCTCGTTCGACTGACTCCAAAGAAACAAACGTCACACCCACTATCATAAAAGCAAACCCCAAATGACCTAAAACCATTCCCATATAAGAACGATTTATTTTCATCAATCCCACTAGTCGCCCAGCTTTGCTCGATGTTTTTTGCCATAGATCTTTCAAGGTAACAAAAATAATCCAAACGGCCAGTAACGTCCCAAAAAACACACCAACGTGAAACTCGCCCACTAACATAAACGGTATGATCAACGCGACCAACACACTCCCTAACGCAGCCCAACGTAATTGCTGCACAAAGTGCGTGACTTCGGTATTTTTCCATCGACTCACCATACCAAAACCCATGACAACCGCTAATACTGCCATTAAAGGTGCGAACACGGCGTTAAAATATGGAGGGCCAATTGAGAGCTTGCCCGCCCCCATAAAATCCAAAACTAAAGGGTATAAAGTTCCCAGCATCACCGTAATCCAAGCCACAACCAGGAATAGATTATTGATTAATAGAAACGTTTCTCTTGATAAAAAACTGAACTGAACCCGACTTCTCACTTCAGGTGCTTTTAGCGCGTAGAGCACTAATGAACCTACCATCGTAATGCCGAGCAAAGCGAGCACAAACTGCCCGCGAGAAGGGTCAGATGCAAAGGCATGTACCGAGGTTAATACGCCTGAACGCACTAAAAAGGTCCCCAATAAACTTAACGAGAACGCAATAATTGCCAGCAATACGGTCCAGCTTTTAAAAGCACCGCGCTTTTCTGTGACCGCTAATGAGTGAATAAGCGCTGTTCCGACTAACCAAGGCATAAACGAGGCGTTTTCAACTGGATCCCAAAACCACCAGCCACCCCAACCTAACTCGTAATAAGCCCACCAACTGCCCAGGCCAATACCTAAGGTTAAAAATGCCCACGCAACTGTTGTCCAGGGTCGTGACCAACGCGCCCATGCTGAATCCAACCGCCCACCAAGCAAGGCTGCGATTGCAAAAGCGAATGCAACAGAAAAACCAACATAGCCCATATATAACATCGGAGGATGTATTATTAAGCCAAAATCTTGCAGCAGTGGATTTAAGTCTGCGCCGTCTTGTGGAAAGTTAGGTAAATAGCGGTCAAATGGATTTGAGGTCATGATGATAAATAATAAGAAACCAATACTAATCATCCCCATAACAGATAGAACTCGCGCAAGCATTTCTCTCGGTAGCTGTCGACTAAACATCACGACTGATACCGTCCACCCAGCAAGAATTAGCGCCCATAAAAGAAGTGAGCCTTCATGCCCGCCCCATATTGCACTAATTTTATATTGAATAGGCAATAAGCTATTTGAATGATTGGCTACATACTGAACACTAAAGTCATCCAGAACAAAAGAATAGCCAAGACAAAAAAAGCTAATCAGTATAAACACGAACTGCCCGCTAGCAAGCGGACGAGACATATTCACTAGCAAACCATTCTTACTCGCAACACCCCACATCGGTAAAATGGCTTGCAATATTGACAAAGCAAAGCCCAATAAAAGAGCGTAATGACCAATTTCAGGAATAATCAATTGTCTAACCCTTTTTCTACATTTACTTTGCCTGCATCAGTTTTCTTAGCCGCATTTTCTAAGGCATAGGCAACTTCTGGCGGCATATAATTCTCATCATGCTTTGCAAGCACTTCGTCGGCGACCAATACATTGTTTTTATTTAAGCGTCCTAAAGCAACGATGCCCTGACCTTCACGAAAAAGGTCGGGTAAAATCCCCGTGTATTCAACGTCCACTTTAGCTTCATAGTCTGTCAGCTGGAAATGGATCGCTAAACTATTTGTATCTCGCTTCACGCTACCTTCAACCACCATTCCACCAGCTCTTATTCTCGCACCTTCTGGTGCTTCGCCTGTGGCTATTTGAGCCGGACTATAAAACAGGTTTATATTTTTTGTTAGCGTAAACATCGCTAAACCGATTACCACACTAAATCCTACCACTAAAAAGATGACTAAAATTAGCCGTTGTTTACGCTTTGGGTTCATTCATTACCGCCTGTTTTTTCTTGAGCAACTGCTTCGTTAGATACCTTATTATCCTGAGCGTCTCTTCGCTGTCGTTGAGACAACTCCTGAATAATTGACCGACGTGCAAATATGGGTTGAATATAGATAAGTAAGATAATAAAAAGCCCTACACCATACGAAAGCCATACATATAATGCATGCCCCCCCATTAGCAAAAATTCTGTAAAAGTTTCAAAGTTCAACGCTTAATGTCCTCTGAAATAATCGTTTGTACCCATTTAGTTCGACGCTCGCGCAGTAAAATCTCATTTTTAATACGCATTAATGCGACGGCAGTAAAAAAACAATACATGCCTATCACCATCACAAGTAGCGGCACCCACATCTCAGGAGGCATTGCGGGTTTTTCGGTTAAGGTAAATGTGGCAGGTTGGTGCAAGGTATTCCACCATTCCACAGAGTATTTTATGATCGGTATATTTACGACGCCAACTAAAACAAGAATGGCACTGGCTCGTGAAGCAAGGTCTATATTTTCAAGCGCAGATCTTAATGCAATCACGCCAAAATAAAGAAATAACAACACCAACATAGCCGTTAACCTGGCATCCCATACCCACCATGTCCCCCAAGTAGGTTTACCCCAAACAGCGCCGGTAAATAAGGCTAAAAAAGTAAACGCTGCACCAATGGGTGCTGCTGAAGCAATAAACATATCAGCGAGTTTCATCTTCCAGACCAGACTAATGACTGCTGCAACCGCCATCATCATATAACAAGATTGTGCGAGTATTGCGCTCGGTACATGTAAATAAATAATGCGAAAACTATTTCCTTGCTGATAATCTTGAGGTGCAAAGGCCAGCCCCCAAACGGTACCAACAACAAGCATTAACACACCCAGCCATAAAAACCAGGGCAATAGTTTATTCGCGGTATCGTAAAACCATTTAGGTGAGCCTAATTTGTAAAACCATGTCCAGTTCATTTAATTTATCTTTCACTCACTCTTTATTAAACATTTTCAATCACGTGTACTTAACGGTTTTTCTTAATTAACTAATCAGATACGCTTATTTTTAAAGCCGCAGCGATCGCAAAAGGCGATAACGTTAAAGCTAACGCAAGCATCATGCCCATTATGGAAAAATGTCCCGCGACTGAAAGCCCGTCAATACTACTTTGTACGGTGCCCGTACCAAAAATTAACACAGGTATCGTTAAAGGCAGCACAAGTAATGAGATCAAAATACCACCAGAGCGCAAGCTTACCGTCAATGCCGCCCCTATACCACCAATTAGACTAATTACCGGCGTCCCCATAAGCAAGGTCAGCATCAGCACGGGAATATGCTGAACCTCCAAATGTAGCATTATCGCCAAGAATGGCGATAGCAAAACTAATGGCAAACCCGTTAAAGACCAGTGTATTAAGCTTTTCACCAATACAATCAAATACAAAGGTTGAGCACAAAGCACTAATTGTTCAAGAGAGCCATCATCGTAATCTGACTGAAAAAGCCTATCTAAAGAGAGCATGGTTGCTAAAAGAGCTGCAACCCACACCAACCCAGCCGCTGCTTTGCTCAAAAAATCAGGTTCAGGACTTACACCTAATGGAAATAGAACAATCACAATAATAAAAAAAACTAATGGGTTGGCAAGCTCCTGACGTGAGCGGTAAGCACTCAGAAACTCTCGCTTTAACACCACACCCAATACGGAAAATAAACCTTGCTCTGAATTTCCCTTATTGTTCATTCACACCTTGCCCCAAACGTAAAACTTTTACACCTGGCATCGCCAGCTCATGATGGGTTGTAAGTACAATAGCAACACCGCTCTGTGCTTTTTCAACCAGAAATGCCTCAAGCTGAGCCACGCCTTTTTTGTCGATCGCGGTGAATATTTCATCTAACACCCATAATTTGGCCTTAGATAAATATAATCGCGCTAACGCAACCCGCCTTTTTTGCCCTGCGGAAAGGTTTCGACATAAGACGTGTTCATACCCTGCCAGCCCAACTTGCTCAAGCGCTTGCCATAGTTCATCTTCTATCACTGATTGCTGCAAACCCATTAAGAAGCGTAAATTTTCTAGTGGCGTCAAAGTCGTTTTAACGGATGATTTATGGCCAATAAAGAGTAAGTCTTGTTGAAATTCTGAATAATATTGACGTACATTTTGCCCTTTCCAACTAACCCCCCCTTCAAAAGTTGAAAACAAGCCACTTAGAATACGAAGCAAGGTGGTTTTACCCGCACCATTTGGCCCTTCAAGCTGTAACACATCACCTGAAAACAGCTCAAAAGATAAACCAGTAAACAGTATACGATCATCTCTTTCACAGATTAGTTCATCAGCTTTGAGTAAAGCAACACTCATATATCAGCTCAGTTAATTGGTCATCAAAAAAGAAGGATTCGCAAAACACGCACTTCATTGCGGGCTATTATAACGATAATCTAAAAAACTGTAATCGATATATTAGGGCATAACCTTACACTTCTATCATCTTTTGGAAAGATATACCGCCCACCGGCATCGACTTGCAATTAACACGCAACAATAACCCCCACAACTTTTTACTTTCACGAAACGTCAAATAAAGTCATAGAATCATCAAAAACTATGCCTAAGCAGAAAGACCATGTAAAATACTCAAGTATTTTTCACACTGGACTCTTCATGCAGATCGAAACCCCTCTTTTTTCCTACCCTAAATATTGGGCAGAATGTTATGGCATTGCACCCTTTTTACCCATGTCACGAGAGGAAATGGATCAACTAGGCTGGGATAGCTGCGACATCATCATCGTTTGTGGCGATGCTTATGTTGATCACCCCAGCTTTGGCATGGCGGTCATTGGTCGCTTATTAGAGTCTCAAGGTTTTCGTGTGGGAATCATCGCACAGCCCGACTGGACATCTAAAGACGCCTTTCAAAAACTAGGCAAGCCCAACTTATTCTTTGCCGTATCAGCAGGTAACATGGACTCCATGATTAACCGCTATACCGCCGACCTTAAAATTCGTCATGATGATGCCTATACGCCGAATAATGAAGGCGGTAAACGCCCTGATCGTGCGGTCACCGTTTATAGCCAACGCTGCCGTGAGGCCTTCAAAGACGTGCCAATTGTTATTGGCGGCATCGAAGCAAGTTTACGCCGTATCGCCCAATATGATTACTGGTCTAATAAAGTTAAACGCTCCGTTTTAATGGACTCTAAAGCCGATATTCTTCTATATGGCAACGCTGAACGCGCGATTGCCGAGATAGCTTTACGCGCCTCAAGAGGTGAGCACCCCAAAGAAATGACCAATATTCGCGGTACCGCTTGTGTCATTAAATCATTACCTGAAAACTGGGGCCAAAAAGACTCATCTCGCATAGATAAACCCGGTAAAATCGAACCCCACATCAACCCTTATATTGATACCAGCGAAGCATCTCAAAACAACCAATGCGACTCAAAAAAGCTTGATGACATCGAAGAAGTTGAAACCGAAGTTATTCGATTTTTACCCATTAAAGGCAACGCAACACAATTTATTTTATTGCCGTCTTTTGAAAAAGTTACAAAAGATGCGGTGCTTTACGCCCATACTTCACGCGTTTTACACTTAGAAACCAACCCTGCCAATGCGCTCACTATTGTACAACCACATGGCGATCGCTTTGTATGGGTCAACCCCCCGCCAATACCACTTACAACAAGTGAGCTAGACGGTGTTTTCGAACAAAATTTTCAACGGATACCACACCCATCATACGGTGATGCAAAGATCCCCGCTTATGACATGATCCGTTTTTCAGTGAATATAATGCGCGGCTGTTTTGGTGGCTGTTCTTTCTGCTCAATTACCGAGCACGAAGGACGTGTCATTCAGAGCCGGTCCGAAGACTCTATTATTAGAGAAATTGAAAAGATTCGTGATACCACACCAGGTTTCACTGGCACGATCTCCGACCTTGGCGGCCCAACGGCCAATATGTATGAGCTCAACTGTAAATCAGAAGAAATTCACGCAAACTGCCGTCGGCTATCATGCGTATACCCTAGTATTTGTAAAAATTTGATTACCGATCATGCACCAACGACTCAACTTTATCGCCGAGCAAGAGCATTACCAGGCATTAAACGAATTTTTGTTGCATCCGGATTACGCTACGACTTAGCCGTGCAAGACCCCGAATACGTAAAAGAATTGATCACCCATCACGTTGGTGGTTATTTAAAAATAGCACCGGAACATACTGAAAACGGACCGCTTTCTAAAATGATGAAACCCGGTATGGAAACGTACCACCGTTTTAAAGAAATGTTTGAAAAGTATTCAGCTGAAGCCGGAAAAAAGCAGTTTCTCATTCCTTACTTTATTGCCGCCCACCCCGGCACCCGCGATGAAGACATGATGAATTTAGCCCTTTGGCTGAAAGAAAACGGTTTCCGTGCAGATCAAGTACAAAATTTTTATCCGTCCCCCATGGCTAGCGCTACCGCGATGTATTATTCAGAGCGGGATCCTTTACGACGTGTCGGCTACAAAACAGAGACGGTTAGCATTCCGAAAGGTATCAAACAGCGTCGTTTACATAAAGCATTTTTACGCTACCATGACCCTGACAACTGGCCATTATTAAGAGATGCATTAAAGTCGATGGGTAAAGCCCACCTAATTGGTTACGGTAAAAAGCACCTAATACCTCCCACCCAACCAGTGCGGCCATCACGCAATGTTAAAAAATCTAGCGCGACAGCCAAAATGCGTAAAGGTGCCATCAAAACACAGCACACAGGCCTGCCTCCTAGGAAAGGTGCCTAGAAACGCACCTAAAAGTCGTACAAAGCTCAAATTGAGACCTTTGCATGAAAACCACTCAGCGTCATTCCGGTTATGTTTTTAACCGGAATCTATGCTTTATCGCCAAACTCGAATATAAGAGTAAAAAATGGATTCCCGCCGAAAAGCACACCGGAATGTCAGCTTCTTAGCACTCCGGAATAACAGCTTTTAAATATAAATATCGCCATTTCAATGCGATTATAGTCTGGCGCAACGATATTACGTTATATAACGATCGTAGATAGCTCTCAGTTTGTATTCAAAGTAGACAATCCCTATAATGCGCGCCCCATCAAATTTTCAAACTACCTACCTATACAAAAATATAGGATTTAATAGTTGCTGTTAACGAGGTCAATATGTTCGAACCCCACGCAAGTAAACACCTAAGCATCAAAAACGATGTTCTCTCAGGACTAACAGTTGCTTTAGCGTTAGTTCCAGAGGCTGTTGCATTTGCTTTTGTAGCAGGCGTTGAACCTCTTGTGGGCTTATATGCAGCTTTTATGGTCGGTTTAATTACCGCTTGCATTGGTGGTCGCCCGGGAATGATTTCAGGAGCAACGGGTGCGCTTGCAGTTGTCATGGTGGCACTCGTTGCACAACACGGGGTTCAGTATTTATTTGCGACCGTTGTTTTGATGGGTATTATACAAATTACCGCAGGCATGCTGAAACTCGGTAAATTTATTCGAATGGTTCCCCACCCCGTCATGCTCGGGTTCGTTAATGGTCTTGCCATTGTTATTTTCCTTGCTCAACTAAGTCAATTTGGAGACAGCACCCAAGCGAGCGGCTGGTTAGCGGGGACAAGCCTTGAAGGCTCTATCATCGATATTGCTTGGTTAG
>Ga0209184_1000512_pt1 | contig 39836 bp, 27 predicted proteins | sample EN8Hudsemesocosm_2_FD_184627 | JGI IMG/M metagenome (GOLD analysis project Ga0209184, IMG submission 184627) | Methane-oxidizing microbial communities from mesocosms in the Hudson Canyon - EN8C Hudson Canyon (SPAdes) (version 2) | ecosystem: Environmental > Aquatic > Marine > Cold seeps | place... | reverse complement strand
CGTCAGCTACAATAGGGGACATATTATCCTCTCCTTTTAAAACTGGACGGTCCTGCCAAGAGATCTTTTAAAACAGCCTCTTTTGTTGCAGGATTTTGTTTAACTTTCACTCAACAGTTAACCAAAAACGTAATTTGTCTATACCTTGTACAGCATAGAGAAAATTATCGCGCCAATTTACTGTAAATGGGGCGTTTAGGCAACTTTAAGCACCTTTTGCGGGCATATTTTGAGCAAGTAAATAGGTTGCTTTCTCTGTTAGAATGCGCCGACTTTTTATCCCCAGCAGCAGTAGGTAGTAACAGTGAAACTGGCCTTAGCCCCCATGGAGGGCTTAATTGACGAACACATGCGTACCTTCCTCACCCGGGACGGTGCTTTTGATCACTGCGTCACCGAGTTTTTACGCATCAGCGACCAACTGTTGCCGAGCCGGGTATTCCACCGTATTTGCCCGGAATCCAGAAATGACTGGAAAACCCCTTCCGGTACCCCAGTGCACCTGCAGCTGTTGGGCAGCGACCCGGAACTCATGGCACAAAATGCACGGCGCGGCGCGTTATTAGGGGCGCCGGTAATCGACGTGAACTTTGGTTGCCCATCCAAGACCGTAAACCACAACCGCGGTGGCAGTGTATTACTGCAAGACCCACAAGAAATTTACGGCATATTAAAAGCCATGCGTGAGGCTATTCCTGCTCACATCCCGTTAACCGCCAAGATGCGCCTGGGTTATGAAGACAAATCCCAGGCGGTGGATAACGCCTTGGCCATGGAAGCCGCGGGCATTGATTCGTTATGCATACACGCGCGCACTAAAGTAGAAGGGTACAAGCCCCCCGCCCACTGGCAGTGGATTGCTAAAATTAAAGAGCAAGTAAGCGTGCCCATCACCGCCAACGGCGAAATTTGGACCATTGAGGATTACAAAAAGTGCCAACAGGTGAGTGACTGTAACGATATTATGCTGGGCCGTGGTGCCGTGGCGAGCCCGGACTTGGCTTTGCAAATAAAAAGCCTGGCGGCGGGCAAAGAAATAACCATAGGAGATTGGCACACAAGATTGCACGATATGTTATGGATGATTCAAGAGACCATTGATTGTGGCAATAACAAGTTTGCCGCCGGGCGCATCAAACAGTGGTTAGTGTATTTTCAAAAGAGTTACCCACAAGCCATAGCATTCTTTCAGCAGGCCAAACGCATTAAAACTTCTTTGCAGATGATTGACCTTTTGGAGCAAGAAATTTCCAATCAGGTTAGCGGATAACCGCGGGGTTTAAAAATACCCTTTAATGCTGCGCCAGTAATTCATGAACGGTGGACACTAATACTTTATTTTCAAAGGGTTTGGATAAACATTCGTGGGCGCCAATGGCTTTTGCTTGCGCCAATTTTTCATCCTCCATGGCTGAGACCACTAAAACTTTTACATCCTGGTACATTTTCTCTTTTGCCAGGAAGGCCAATACCTCAAAACCATTCATATTGGGCATGCTTAAATCCAGTGTCATGAGTGCAGGTTTAAAATTGGCCAGACTCGAACCAGCACTAAAACCGTCGTGAGCAATGAGGGTTTCAAAACCCGCCCGCTTTAACACCCTTTGGATGGCCATGGCCATGGCGTCATCATCATCACAGATTAATATACGACTGTTATTACTCTGGAACTCTCGGGGAATCGGTAAATCATTATTTTTCAGGAAATCGATGAAATCCTGTTCTTCTATGCGATTATTACCTCGCCCAGGCAATTTATGGGCTTTTAGACTGCCCTTTTCGATCCAGCGAATCACCGTTCTAAAATGCACCCCACAGAAACGGGCCACTTCGCCGCTGCTTAGCACTCGCCTGCTGTTATTAGTTTGTTGGTGCACAACCATAGCTGGCTCTTTTGAGGTGACATTAGTGATAATGGTGACACTCTTTAGTGTAGACCAGTGGTGAATGATCACACTCACAAAGCCCCAAGAAACAGAGGGAAATAACCACTGTTTCTAAAAATGAATTTTGTTATTTTCAAACCATTAAAATTATTGATTTTAAATTCACTTAAAGCTAAGGCCAACGTTTTTTAGACACATTTAGCTGACTACACTCAACTATAATCAAACTGGCTAAACACCCTGTCACCTAGAAATCTTTAGTCTATGTTGAGATCGTGACATTAGTGACAATAGTGACTAGTCTTGATTTACGGATCATTATTAAATCAGGTGACCCATGCAAGACTCTCTATTGTTAGTGGATGATGAACCCAGCGTTTCAACCTCCCTATCCCGCTTATTAAGAAAAGAAAACTATCAAGTTTTCACTGCTGACTCAGGGGCACAAGCCCTTAAAATCCTGCAGGAAAATACAATTAAGGTGATCGTATCTGATCAGCGCATGCCCAAGATGACCGGCTCAGAATTGTTTGCCCAAGTGAAAGATAAATACCCTGATACCATTCGAATTATATTAAGTGGCTATACCGATTTTGATTCCATTAGCGATGCGATTAATAAGGGCTCTATTTATAAATTTTTGGAGAAACCCTGGAACAACGAAGTACTGCGCACTGAAATCCGCCAAGCGTTCAATACACAAGGGTTAATTCAACGTAACCAGCAATTAAACCATCTATTTGAAAGTACCATAGAAGCCATTACCATCTGTAATAATAAGGGCTGCATAGAAAGTACCAACCCGGCTTTTCAAAAACTCACGCAATTTTCAGCTGAGGAAGTGTTAGACAGCTCCTTAATGAACTTGTTTGAAAACTGTCCGGAAGAACTGGCCGACAAAAGCCTGGCAAACTTCGCCCCCAATGAAGAATGGCACGGAGAATTAACCTGTAAAAAAAGCAACGGGCAATCATTACCTGTTTGGCTAAGTTTCATGTCGTTAAAAGGCTGTTATAAGGAACCGTATTTTGTTGCGCTGTTTATTGATATTTCGGAACAGAAGAAAAAAGAAGCACACATAGAGTTTCAGGCCTACCATGACGCACTAACAGGCCTGGCTAATCGCCGCCTCTTTAACGATCACCTTGAGTTGGCTTTTTATCAAAGTAAACGAGACAACCGGGAGTTGGCGGTCCTGTTTTTGGATTTGGATCGTTTTAAAATTATTAACGACACTCTGGGTCACCCCATAGGCGATGCCTTACTCATAGAAGTATCCAAGCGCCTAAGCACGGTGGTACGCAAAGGTGAAACCCTGGCTCGTTTTGGTGGCGATGAATTTGTCATCATTTTGCCCAGTTTGCATATCCATAAAGATGCCGAAACCGTTGCGCACAAAATCTTAGCACAATTTAAAGAGCCTTTTAAGATTGGCCGTCACTGCATTTATACAACCCCCAGCATTGGCATCAATACCACCCGTACCGGCGGTGAGAGCCCAGATATATTAGTTTGCCATGCCGACAGCGCTATGTATCGAGCTAAATCCATGGGCGGCAACTGTTTTCATTATTACGACAGCATGAAAAATACTTTGCCCAATAATCTTTTACAAACCGAGACCGCCCTGCATGCGGCTTTGAAGAATGATGAGTTTATTCTTCACTATCAACCTCAAACCAATCCCGTCACCGGTGCCATCACCGCTTGCGAAGCCCTGGTACGCTGGCAACATCCAGATAAGGGCATACAGTCACCGGCTAGCTTCATCCACATAGCCGAGCAAAATGGCCTGATCCTGCCCATTGGCCAAAGGGTCATGCATCAAGCGTGTAAACAACTGGCCAAGTGGTGGCAGCATGAACATACCCAGTGCCGGTTGTCGGTTAATTTATCGGCCAGGCAATTTAATGACTCCCAATTGCTCGAGGTTATATGTGAGCTTATTGGGCAATACCAACTGGATCCTGCCTGGCTTGAAATTGAAGTGACCGAAAGCATCTTAATAAATGATTTGAACGACAGCATCAAAACCCTCAAAGCCTTGCGAGAGATAGGCGTGGGCATTGCCCTGGATGATTTTGGCACAGGTTATTCTTCGTTAAGTTATTTAAAACAGTTACCCATTACCACCTTGAAAATTGACCAATCCTTCATTAAAGAGTTGCCCGGTGACAGTAAAAGCTGCGCCATTACTCATCTATTACTGGGGCTTTCAAAAAAATTAGGCATGCAGGTGGTGGCAGAGGGGGTTGAAACCATTGAGCAGTATGAGTTCTTAACAAACGAAGGCTGCGATCTCATACAGGGCTACTATATTAGCCCAGCGGTAAGTAGTCGAAAATTTGAGGTACTGCTACGGCAAAGCTACCTCAAGCCGTCGGATTCAGTACAGGGCATCAACTCAAGCTGTTAACAGGCTGCGGCTTGCCCTGACTATCGTGATTTAGGAATTACCGACTAGGCTTATAGTAGGGCAGCATATAACCAACCGCGATCCCATAGGCATATATATGAGAGTTCTAATCATTAATAACATCCTAACAGCCTGTTTATTGGCGTTAAGCCTTAATACTAGTGCCACGGATTATGTCCACCTGTACCTGGATGCCGATCAAACTGGCGCCAAAGCGTCGGGCATTGCCATCGAACGGGGCATACGCACCGCCTTGCACGAAGTCGATAACAAGCTGGCAGGCAAAGAAGTGCGCCTACTCATTCGCGATCATCACGGCAGCTCAGTGCGCAGTAAGAAGCATTTGGAGGAATATCTTAAGGATGATAAAGCCATCGCCGTATTCAGTGGATTGCACTCCCCTCCTTTATTGGAAAATCTATCCTACATAAATGAAAACAAAATTCTCATACTAGACCCTTGGGCCGCCGCCGGGCCAATTACACGATATACCAAGGGAGAAAACTGGGTCTACCGTTTATCTGTGGATGATTCCAAAGCCGGAGGCGTGATTGTTGAAAGCACCATAAAAGAAGGTTTCAGAAAACCCTATTTGTTACTGGAAGATACTGGCTGGGGAAAATCCAATTTTAAGACCATGGTAAAGGCGCTCAAAAGCAATGGCCTTAAACCGGTGGGCACACAATGGTTTAACTGGAACCTTGGGAAAAACCATGCCAAGACCATATTGCGCAAGATTACAGCATCCGGAGCCGACTCCATATTGCTAGTGGCTAACGCCCATGAAGGAAAAATCATTGCACAGGCACTATTGGACCTTAACGACGAGATAAAATTACCCATTCGTAGCCACTGGGGCATCACGGGAGGGGATTTTCCGGCCGTTATTCATCATGACCTTCGAAAAAAAATCGATTTGAAATTCTTGCAAACCCGCTTTTCTTTTGTGAGTTCAAAACCCACCACCTTTAGTAACGGTGTGTTTAATACTGCCCAATCCATTTGGCCAGAAGCCCTTACCAGCAAAGAGGATTTAAATGCCCCCACCGGGTTTATTCACGCCTATGATTTAACCCGTATCATGATCGCTGCGCTAAAGGATAAGTTGTTAACTAGCAACACGACCAAAGATAGAGCACTATTAAAAAACGCCCTTGAGAACATTAACACCCCAGTAATAGGGCTCATTAAAACCTATAACAAACCCTTCCAAGCATATAACATAAATACCCCTGATGCCCATGAAGCGCTTAGTGTTGACGACCTGGTAATGGCATTTTATGGCAATAAAAATCAAATCATCATCGATAGAAAGTAATATTTCAAATCGCAATAAAAATCGGCACCTGTCTTTTTCGACCGCCTTGAGTGTATTCCTATTCATCATCACTATGATGTTTGGGCTGGCTATTTGTGCGGTAGTTTTTATTCAGGTTGACGCCCTGGTAAAAGAAAACCGCCAGGACTTCATTCAACAAGAGATGCAGGGCATCGCTCGAGAGCTGGAAAACTATTTATCGTTAAGAAGCAGTGCATTAAAGGAATATGCAAGTTTCCCCCTGGTCACTCAAACCGTCATGCAACCAAATGCCAATCAAGGAAATATTGAAGACTTAATGACGGAATTAACCTTGCTGGGCAGTCAAGTTCCACTGACATTGTTCGACTATGCAGGGGCCATCATTCACACCACCCACCCCAACCGCCATCACGCCTCCATTCCCCCCAAAACGTCTACATCCCTGACAGATGCCTTTCATTATGCATTTGATAAAAAAACCGATCAGTTTATTGTATTGATCCTTACACCGGTTTTTTATCAAAATAACATTGAAGGGTACCTGCAGGCCAACATTCCTATGAGCACCCTGGTTGAGGATTTAGCCATTCGACAACATATTAAACAACATAGAATACAAATAAAAAATGGCCAGCAAATATTGGTAGATATGGGCCTTATGGATCATCCGGTAACGGATACCGTTAAAGTTGGTCAATTGGATATTGAACTGGCCTATAACACTGATGAAAAAACTTTGCAGAATACCCGCCTCAAACTGTTATTTTCAATCATGTTCTGGTTATTCATAGTGTCCATCGCCATTGTCATTGCATCCAACAAACTGGGTTATATTTTCCTTATTCGTCCACTGCAAAGATTGCAAAACTTTGCCAATGATTTGGCCGATGGAAAAAAAATAACAATGAGTCCATCCATCAATAAATTTGACGAAATAAAGGAACTGGAAAACCATTTCAAGACCATGGTAGACAAGGTAATGCGACGAGAGCAGTCCCTGAGCAATGCCAAAGACAGCTTACAAGAACTTAATGACAAACTGGTTGAACATCAACAACAGCTATTACACAGTGAAAAACTGGCGTCTGTGGGCCAACTGGCGGCCGGGGTTGCCCATGAAATTAACAACCCCACCGGATTTGTAATGGGCAACCTTGAGGTATTGGCGGAGTATAAAGACGATATTTTACAACTACTGGAAAAATACAACGAGCTTGAGCAACAGCTAAACAATGAAAACGACCAGCAAGTGGACACCATATTAAAGTCTATTCAAGATTATAAAAAAGACACTAATATGGAATACACACTAAAAGACATGAACAACCTCATTACCGATTCCATCGATGGTAGCCGTCGTATTAAAAACATTGTTAAAGACCTAAAGAATTTCTCACGTGTGGATAACGTTGAAAAAACACCCGTTGATATAAACAGTGAGGTCATTGAAATAGCATTACGCCTGGTGTGGAACGAACTGAAATACAAGTGCACCCTTAACAAATCACTGTCACCCTTGCCTGTTTATAAGTGTAACCCCGGGGAATTAAGCCAGGTAATATTAAACTTATTAGTTAATGCCAGCGATGCCATTAAGGACAGTGGTGAGATATCCATTAGCAGTACGTTCATGGAAAATTATATTCAAATACAAGTGAGTGACAACGGTTCCGGTATTGAAAATAAACATTTAATTAAATTGTTTGACCCTTTTTTTACAACCAAAGAAGTGGGCAAGGGCACGGGACTGGGCTTATCTATATCTCATAGAATTATAGAGAAACATGGCGGCGTATTGAGTGTCGCCAGTCAGGTGGGGCATGGCACTGTATTTACAATCATGTTACCCATTGAAGAAGATCAAATTAATGAGGCGTAACGGATACTGGTGTCACTCTTAAGGGCACACCTGCGTTACTTCTGCCAGGACTGTTGCTTGCGATAGATGGTCGACGGGCTAATCTCGAGTAATTCAGCCGCCTTACTCACATTACCGCCACATTTATTTATGGCACTTTCTATGAACATTTTTTCCATCATCCACAGGGGTTTTATCTCAAATACCTCAGCCTGCGGCAGAGGATCCAGTAGCGGGTCATCGTCATGAATTAAGGTGGTATTTTTCTTCGAGTCGTTATTATGGCGACGGTTAAAATTAGCGGCGGAGTTTTTATTTAATTTAATGCCACTGCTTAGCATGTTAGCGGTTAATTCCGGACCGTCATTGAGAATAACCGAGCTGTGAATGAGGTTTTCCAATTGTCTGATATTGCCAGGCCAGTGATATTCGTGCATGAGCTTTTTAGCATCGTCTGAGAATTTAAGAATGCTCTTATTGGCATCCTTATTAAATTTTTTAAGGTAGAAGTCACTAATAAGCTCGATATCATTGCCTCGCTCTCGCAAAGCGGGCAATCGTATATAAATAACATTCAAACGATAAAACAAGTCTTCTCTAAAGTCGCCACTCTCCACCGCGTCTTCCAATGCCATGGAACTGGCAGTGACAATTTGTGCATCAAACTTTTCAACCTTGTGACTGCCAATGGGAGAATATTCTCTTTCTTGAATAACCCGCAATAACTTTGCCTGTAACGCGATGGGAATGGTGGTCACCTCATCCAGAAATAGCGTGCCCCCCTGAGCCGTGCTGAACAAGCCGGCCTGATCATTAACAGCACCGGTGAAGGCCCCCTTTTTATGGCCAAACAACTGCGACTCCATGAGTGTTTCACTGAAGTTTGCACAGTTTACCGCGATAAAATCCTGGTCTTTACGGAAACTCTCCAGATGACAAGCCTTGGCAATCAGCTCCTTGCCGGTCCCTGTCTCACCATGAACGAATATAGGCACGTTACTGCTGGCCGCACGTCGCACATAATCAAACACCTCAAACATTTTATCGCTTTGTGCAATGATGTTATGAAATTTTTTGTCCCGCTGGCCGGTGGATTTATCACCGCTTAATTTCAATACCTCATCTACATGATAACGAATTTCTTTGATATCCCAGGGCTTGGAGATATAGCGGTCGATGATGCCCTGATTAAAGGCCAGAGTGATATCGTCAAAATCATTATAAGCGGAGAGTAAAAAACACTGGCAGTCTTTATCCAGTTGTTTAATTTCTTTAAACAGCTCCGACCCTTGTAATAGCGGCATACGTTGATCGGAGATCACCAGAGTAGGCACATTGGCCTTACAGTATTCAAGAGCGGCTATGGGTGAACTAAAGGCTTCTACATGGGCATCTACCGCACGCAGGCACCGCTTTAGGGACTCAAGTATGTTTTCTTCATCGTCCACCAGCACTAGGGTCGGCTTCATTTTATATTTTCTTCCATGTCCATCCCTTAAGCCTAGCCAAAATTGACAACTTAGATAGCTATCCCATACTTAGGACAGCTCTTTAATAGGGCTAAATAAGGAGAAAATATGCCTTGGGTTGTGCTACTTCTATGGTTATTACCCAGCCTTCAAATACAGGCACAGACCCCCTATGGCGATACTGGAGCAATTGAGACACTGGTGAACGAGCTCATTGTGAATTCCAAAAAGGGCCCGGTATTGAGCCTGAAAAATGTAAAAATTAATGGCCAAAGCAATCAATTGATTACTCACACGGGTGGGGTGGTTGAATTAAGCTTTGATTACAAGGTTCATTGCAAACATTGCCGCTGGGGCAAACATCAATTGCTGTTGGGACTTCATTTTCAACACAGTGCACAGGCATGTGTGAAACTTCACCGGCGCCAATCTAAATGGAAGTCGGCCAAAGTGCAAATTGTCATGCCCCATTATCAGGGCAACTATTACATTCGGGCTCGTCACAGCGCGGCCTTTAATTGTACCGATGCCCTTGATTGGTGGCGGTTTGATCAACCGTTGGGCCCAGATAGCCAGGCCAACATTGGCATGGTGCAAATCATCAGGCCACAAAACATAACGCAAGCAAGCCCCAGTGCATCACTCCCTTAAGGAGCGCTCTACACCGGCCAACACTGGCGTTAATAAGTAGTTCATTAGGCTGCGCTCTTTCCCTAGTATCAAGGCTTGCACCGGCATGCCTGGATACAGTTTTATATCTGGCTGACGGGCCAACGCTTGGGCATCCACTTCCAGTAATAAACGGTACACATCCTCCCCATGTTTATCCTGAAACCGATCCGCCGATACCTGGGTTACCCAAGCCTCAAGGGGGTTTAGATGGCGTTGGTTATAACTGGTTAATCTCACTCTGGCACCATTACCCGCCTGCACCAGATCAATATCCTGGGCCGCCAGTTCAGCTTCGATCACTAAGGGCGCCTGGCGAGGCACAATATCCATGAGATAGGCGCCACTTGAAATGGCCTCCCCCTGAGTGTGCACCTGCAGGTTAATTATGCTGCCCGCCACCGGCGCCAATACCCTGGCTCGCGTGACTTTTAAGTTTAAACTGTTCACCCTTTGCTCCAGTTGCCATTTTTGTGAATTAAGGGCATTTATTTGCTCAAGATTGGCATTATAAAATGCGGTACTGCGTGCCTCTTTGTTTAATTCTAACGCCACTAACGCCAACTGCTGATTGGCAATGCCTGCCTCCTTGGTGATCATCTCGGTGAGCACATTGGTAATTTTAATATGCAGAGTATTTAGCTCCTGTTGAGACGCAAAACTTTTTAGCACCAACTGTTTAATATTTAAGTATTGAGTTTGCAATACTTGCAGTTTTTTTCTCAATTGATCAACCACAGTGGTATCCCACTGCATGGCGGTTTTCAACTGTTTCACTTCTTGATCCATCACACGCTGCTTTTGTAAATAATTCTTTAATTGCGAGCGCTGTAGTTGTTTGCTAAACGCCAACTGGGCATTAATGCCCTCCTTTAGTATGGGTGCGACCTGACTATATCCTTTCTCCATAGTGCTTTGTTTTGCCAGGGCCTCAAATCGTGCAATGTCCAGGTTTACTCTTAATAACTGTTTATGGGTTTCCTCTAGTTTTTGCTGACTTTCTTCACTGTTAAACTCCAGCAAAACTTGACCTTTCCTTACCAGCTGATTTTCTGTCACAAATATATGCTGGATGATACCCGCCTCTAACGGGACTACCTTCTTTCTATGGCCCTCCACGGCCACGTGCCCCAGCGCCATAGTGGCGGAAGACAAGGGTGCTAAACTAGACCAGGCCCCTAACAAACCGGCTAGCACTAAAAAAAATACGCCCACCTCCAAGGTGAGTTTTCTCATGGGAAATTTATTCATGACTGCCCCCTGATTAGCGATAAGTTCAAACCCTGTGCATCCCCTGTGTAAAAAACCTTGCCTTTATCCAGCAGCAATACTCTGTGAGCCATATCCACCAAGGATCGCTTTTGAGTCACGTAAACTAGGGTGGTGCCACTAGTGCGCATCGTTTCAATGAGTTGTTTATACACTTGCTGCCCTGCTTGATCTAAAAATGAATCCGCTTCATCAAAAAACAGGTATTTGGGCTGAGGATATATGGCACTAGCAATTAACAGTCGCTGCATCACCCCCGGTGGAATGCTCTCACCATACATACCTACTTGGGTTTCATAACCCAGCGGCAATGACACAATAAAGTCATGCACGGCCAGCTGCTTGGCCACATCAACAATCCGGCCATTGTCCCGTTGTTGATTGCGGCATATAAGCAGGGCAATACTGGCGGTGGCGACAAGTAAGTTTTGCGGCACATAACCAACTTGCTCTCCAAGCCAGGCTTCATTCACATGGCGCTTTTGATATTCATCAAAATAGACATGACCTGTAAATTGTGGACCTACACCTAATAGACTATCGATAAGTAAACTCTTGCCGCTACCATTGGCACCAATAATGGCAAGGCTTTCTCCGGGGTCCAATGAAAAATTCACTGAATCTAACAAACAGGTATCGGTATTTTTTGCATGAATGGTGAGGCCTTCCACCCGTAGATTTCCGCTTAATTGGGTTATGGGCAAACCTTTTTTGGGCTGTGTTGAATGCGCAGATAACTGCTGCTGCCATTTTTTATAAAGGTCAACCAGCTTTCCTGATAACTGCCATTGATTAAATATGACTTCAAAGGGAATGAGCCCTCGGTATCCGATAATCAGCGCGGCCAATAATGCGCCACTGGTTATCTGATTATTAAGTAACAAAATGGCGCCCATAGTGGGCAGTGCCAATTGCAGGCACCACTTATTCAATAGGAACACTGCCTTGAATCTGTTTTCCACTACTTTTAATTTAAAGGCCGATTGATTTAACTCATCAGCCTTGGCATTGCTCAGCCAGCCCATAATGCGGTTATCGGCCAACAGGTTTTTTGAAGCCCTTACCAATTCTTCTATATTTTTTCCCTGACCTTGTTGATTGGCCATCAACTCGTTTTGATACTTGCCCAGCGCTTTGGATTGAAAATAAAAAATTAATACACAGATAGTATTGGTAAATGTGACCAACATGGCAAAGTTAACATGCAGTAAATACAACACACCAATAAACAACGGGCAGAAACAGGCATCGATGGCCGCCAATAATAAGCCGCTCACATTGCCATTTAACAGTTTACTGAGTTCACCATAGAGACTTGAGTTTGATTGATGGCTGCAATTTATAGCCGCTTTTTTGTGATTTTGTGCAAAACAATACTGTAGTAATAGCGCCGGCATATATTGCCGGCGATATTCAAAGTAGCAGTGAAACAAACCAATGATGATGGCCGCGACCAACAACATATAGAGCGTTTCAAAGCTGCCACTGCCCAACACTCGGTCAAAGATTTGCAAGCTAAACAATGGCACCACCAGCATGGAAACATTGGTTACCAAGCTCATGGCCATTAACAAGATAAAACTTTGCCAAATGTTGTGTTTCATAGAGACACCTGCTTATTACAAGGACACATTATGCCAACACACTCATATCCTCCAGCGTCATGCCGGTGACATCGCTTAATTGTACAAACGAGTCAAAGACGCTGTCGCCATCCAGGTCGATGGATAAAGTGGTATAGGTGCCATAGTCGGTGACCGTCAACCAATCACTGACGTTTTCTGAGCTTTGGTCTCCGTCTAGATTAAACAAAAAGGAATCATCACTGGCGTTAAAGTCGGTAATCACATCACTGGCATTGAAGTCACTTTCTTTAAAGAAAAAGGTATCTGAGCCTTCCCCACCACTTAAGGTATCACTGCCCTTATTACCACGAATCACATCATCCCCATCACCACCTGAAATAACGTTGTTAATGCCATTACCATAGAGGTTGTCGTCATAGTTTGTGCCCACTACATTTTCAATGGAATTTAGAGTGTCTGAATCCCCACCTGTGGTTCTATGGTTATGTAAATCCACGTTCACAGAGCTGCTGGTCTGGGAATAATTTACGGTGTCGCTGCCCGAACCGCCGTCTATCACATCCCGGCCGCTGCCTGAATAAAAGATGTCATCGCCACTGCCTCCGGCCATATCATCTCGGCCCGAACCACCATATAGGGTGTCATTGCCAGATCCACCCACCATGGTATCGCTGCCGCTCTCACCATATAAAGTATCCGCCCCAGAGCCACCCAGTAGGGAATCGCTGCCAGTACCGCCGTATAGGGTATCCACACCCGAGCCCCCGTTTAGGATATCTATGCCACTGCCACCATTGAGCACATCATCGCCACTGCCACCGTTGAGGGTATCGCTACTGGAGCCGCCGTTTAGAGTGTCATCACCCGAGCCGCCATGCAGTGTGTCCTGACCCGAATCCCCATTAATGAGATCGTTGCCCGAATTACCATTTATCTCATCCTGGCCAGTACCACCATGTATCTCATCGTTATCCGAGCCACCACTGATCACATCGTTACCGGCATTGCCGTTTAATACATCTTGGCCCGAACCACCGTTTATGGTGTCACTGCCGTTATCGCCGCTTAAAATATCGTTCCCTGATCCGCCTTTTATAAGGTCGTCGCCACTGCCGCCGTAGGCCACATCGTTTCCCGAGCCACCTTCAATCGTATCGAGACCGTTATCGCCATACAGTAAGTCATCTCCGGGCCGACCATAGATATGATCGTTGCCAGTGCCGCCATGTATTTCATCGTCGTCATCGGGTGTGCTCCCAGAAGAACTACTGCTACTGGATGAACTGGCGCCGTTTAATACCTGAGCATTGCTGGTGCCTATGTCCACGGTAAACACAGTGTCGTCAAAATCTTTATCGCCGCCGTTATAGAGGTCTTCAAACCCTAAGGTAATGTGCCCTTCATACGGGTTAAGAATGCCCACTGTATGATCAAAGTTATCTGGGTTTAAACTGTAATCCACACCATCGTGACCGGCGGCCGAGTGAAACAGGTTGGTATGTAATTGGGTCTGGGTACCATCACTGGCGTTAAAATATAAATCAGGGTCACTGTCGTATATGGAGGCGTCATTGCCCTCTGAATCTACAAAACTAAAAGAACCCTCGCTGAAATCCAAACCGGCATAACTGCCGTTTACGCTGTAGCCGTTGGAGACAATAAAAAACCCTATTTGGTCGCCTGCGTTTAAATCAAGACTGCTACTGGAAACCCCAGAAATTAGATCGCCCCCTGAATACTGCAAACTGGCGTTGGGGAAATGAATTTGAATATCGGTAATGCTGCCATCACCGTCAACCTTGTAACTACCCAGGGTATTTCGATATCCCGCACTCTCAAATTCAAAGGTCACCGATCCGGTATAATCGCTTCCCATAGTGAGACTAGACATGTCCAACACCTTCGGACCGCCACTGCCGTATAAAATATCTTCGCCAGAGTTGCCGTGAATGAGATCGCCTCCCGATCCCCCCCAAACGGTATCATGCCCGTTATTGCCGTATAAAAAATCGTCCCCTCCTTTTCCGGAGATGACTTCGTGATCGGAGCTGCCAATAATGGTGTCCGCTTCGCTGGTGCCTATAAGTGTTTTAACTGCCTGTGACATGGAAATGTCTCCTGTTGCAGTCTTCCCTGAAATCTATGTCCACTCCTAGTGTGAACACATTTTTGTAAACTGTTTTTAAAAACCTCTGCTCATGTCACTAATTCATATAATTAGCTCATGTGATCAAGAGGGCCATTAAACTTTGATAACTGGGCACGTGAAGAATCTCGCAATATAAACATACAAACATCACTAGTCCTCCCACCCAAACCGCCGTCACCCAGGACGCGATGTGGTTGCGAATTTTGTCATCCAGGCTATGCCCCATGCCCGCACATTGATTACCACGATTGCTCCAGCGCTGTTGAGATAACCTAAAGAAGCAATGCACCTTCACTACAGCATTCAGTAATTGATTGACGTATAAAATAATGGGGAAACTGATATAAACTTGATCGGTATAACGAAATAAAAATAACGACAAGGCCATGCGCGAACATAAAATCCACACAAAATACGTAACAATATAGGCAGGCTCCACCACCAGACTGGCCGTAATCGCCACCACAGGACTCACCAGCATGGTCCACATGGCGACGCGCTGATCCAATACACACCACCAGATAAAAAAGCCCGCCTTTCTAGGCCCCAAAGCCAACGCTCGAGAACCATTTCGTAACATGTTGCCCGACCAGCGGTGAAAGTTTTCAGTCATGCGCACCAGACCCGAGCCCTCCACTTCATCTACTGTGTACACCATGGCATCGGGAAGATAGAGCATCTTGGCCCCCTTGGTTAACATGTAATACCAGGTGCTTTTATCATCACCGGATAAAAATCGAAACTCCCCCCACAGCCAGTGGTTCAAATGATCCGCTTCCAATTTACGAATAAATTCATAGCGAGTAAGGTGGTTGGCGCGAAACACAGACATACGCCCGGTAAGGGTTAATACCTTGTTAGACATGGAATGGGATTGCATGGCAACTCGTCGCTGGGCGAAACGCATGGTAAGCCAGATGCCCACCCACTTAGGGCCAAAACACAATACCTCTTCATTGGTGGTAATGGCCTGTAATTCCGGGTCCGTGGCAAATACCGAGGTACATTTTTGCACAATGCCAGGGGCGAAAATGGCATCACCGTCCATGAAACACACCATGTCGTCACGTCCGATGCCGCGTCGACTCATGGCGCGCAACACCAGGCCGATGGCCATGCGTTTACCCGACACGTTTTGGCGAATAAATATCAGCTCCACCGGCAGGTCTCGGCCATACTGACGCAGGTATTGCATCATGATGTCTTCGTCGTAACTGTCCCCCGACCCTAACCAGATAGTCGCGGGTAATTTGGTTTCTCTAATCTCTCTTAATATACTGTTTAACACTAATTCGGTGGTATCGCGGCGCTCCAGGAACGTTGTCATCAGGAAATGAATATGAGGCGGGCGCCAGCCTTCATGCCAAACCTTGTCGGCTTGATAACGGATTTTTGGATAACGAATCCGGGCATATATTTCGGCACGCACCATGTGTATAAACCACCAGGAATAACGCCAAATGCCAATGGTGCCCACCACGATCGTTACCTGCAACAACACCGGGTCCCACATTATATTAGGAACATTAATCACCAATACGTAACACAGGCTTATATAGACAAATAATTTGTAATAGGCAGCTGCCCCCCATTTATTGGGCGTATCGCTATTGAATGAGCCGCTTTTAAGACAACGGCTATCTTTAGATAGTTGGGCCATAAACATTGCCATCATTAGAGGGTGATTTACTTTGAAGTTTAAAGGAGCGAATAAAATCGCCCAAAATTCCCATACTCACATTGGGAAAATTAACAACCGCAGGTAAACCCGGTGTGATCTTGGTTAAGTGACGGTGACCGTCTAATCCTACAAATTTTAAAGTGACTTTGGAGTTACGGTCCCGATTATCGTGCCAGGTGAATTTAGCATCCACTGAATCGATGGCGTTATAGGCGCGGTCAATATGAGTGACGATGGCATCTACTGCCACATCAATGGAGGTAAAATACACCCGGGCTACCTGATTGAGTTTAATGCCCAATATTTCTTGCTGAGTAAGAAACACCTCCAATTTCCGTTGTTCATCCCGTTCAAAAATAGCGATGGTTTCACCGCGTTTGGTGGCACTGCCTGAGTGTTTTAATAATTCCACTAAGCGCCCTTTGCTCGGAGCATAAAGATTAAGGTCTTCCTTGTGTTCATACAGGGCCAATAATTCCTGAGTATCCATAGTGATGTTATTTTTAACCTGATCAATTTTTGCGTTAAGGTTATTCATATCAATTTCAAAACGATTTCCTGAAAAATAGCGTCCTTGTTCGAGGCTTCGTAACGCGCGACCTTGTTCATTCAGTTCGTTCACCGCCGACAATACCTCACGCTTGATACTGGCATGCTCGCTTGCAGCCACATCCGAGTCCCGCTTGGAAGCAAAACCCTGAATAAAAAGTGCCTGAAGACGGTCATCCTGCAAGTGTGCCATGCGCTCCTCTTTTCTAAGCGTATTCACATGCAGTTCCAATTTTTCATATTTTAAATTTGAATAGCCCTGTAAATCTTTCATCTGAGCCAACGCCACTTCCCGCTCTTGACGCAGGCGCTCCAGCAATAATTTGTTACGGCTTATTTTTATACGGGCGCGCTCCAGACTCTCTTCTATGGCTGGACTTTCAATAATAATAAGGGGAGCGCCCTGTGGAATCATTTTATCAATGCTGGCCGAGACTTTTCTAATCTTGCCATCGGTTGACGACACCACGGCCTCGATGGGGGCGGTGACCACACCAGTTTCAACTTCCAAGGATAAAAAATTGGCCCATAGTGTGAACAAGATATAGGTAAATAGCAGCACTCCCACACAGCCATAAATAGACGTCATGATGAGCAGTTTTGCAGGCCAGCGTTTTATGGGTAACTCGCCCTTTGGATTAGGATCGGGCGCGGTGGAAACCGGGGTTACGGGGGAGTCGATGCGTAATATGGTGTCCCCTACCGAGGTCATGTTGCCCCGTAATAGCTCTTCTACAAAATGCTCCAACAGCTCGGTTTGCCGATCACTCAATTCAACAAACTTGGCGGCCAATACACCGCTGTCAGCACGAATCACCATAAGGCTGATATTAAAGGCCACAAAAAAACCCTGGAAAGGCAGAGAGAAATTACACTCAAACTCGTCCCCAGGAGTGAGACCGTTATCGATCCAGGTATCAATTTTAAAGCCGCCCAAACTCCAATCGGATACATTATAGAGCTGATCATCGATGACGATATCTATGGGGGTACTCACCCGATGATGACGTCTTTGTGAGGGCCTTTCTCTGGAGATTTTCATATTACTCTGCCAGCTCGAACAACTAATACCTAACTATTGCAACTGCGATACCAGTCTTCACAACAACAGCTAAGCCTTTGTTTCTATTGAGTAAATAAACCAACAAATAAAAAGTGAGAATATAAAGATGAGGAAAACCATGCAGAATGAAAAAGCTTTTTCGCAAAATGCAAAACATGAGGCATTTTGCAATGCAGACGTTACCCGGCTAAGGCAGAAAGGCCAAGTACACCTTTTCCAAGCATTTGATTTTAAATGATTTTTAAGAAAGTTAGATTCAATGGCATGCAACTTGAGTCACCTTGAGTACAACAAGCAACCATCGAGTACTTAACATGACCGAACAAAACCAACACATCCTTAATCCATGCAGCACGGCTAAAAACGTATTGCAAAATGTATATGAGCTGGATGAATACACTAAGCCTAGCCCCCATAAACCCACCATCAGCGTCATCGGTTTGGGTTATGTGGGCGCCGTCACCAGTGCCTGTTTCTCCAAGATGGGGTATTCGGTCATCGGGGTCGATAGCGATAAAAAGAAGGTGCATAACATTAATTCAGGCATCTCCCCTATCTTCGAAGAAGGCCTGGAAAAAGACATTCAATTGGGCCTAATCAACAACAAGCTATCAGCCACCCACGACATCATTGACGCCATTTTTAAAAGCGATATCACTATCATCAGTGTGGGCACCCCCAGCGATAGCCAGGGTGGTTGCAAACTCACCGCTTTGGAAGCTGTTTGCCGAGAAATTGGTATGGCATTACGCCAAAAAAAGGAGTTTCACACCGTTATTTTTAAAAGCACTGTGCCCCCCAGCACTACAGAAGAAAAACTGCTGCCTATTATTGAGCTGTATTCAGGAAAAGAACGGGGGCGTCATTTTGGCGTGTGTTTTAACCCAGAATTTTTGCGCGAAAGCACCGCCATTCAGGATTTTTATCATCCGCCCATCACCTTGATTGGCACCATAGACACACACAGCGCTTCCATCGCATCAAAATTATTTGCCGACATTGATGCTGAGATTCACATCACCACCATTGCCGCCGCCGAATTTGTTAAGTACATAGACAATACCTGGCATGCCACTAAGGTGTGTTTTGCAAATGAAATTGGCCGCCTATGTCATGCCCTGCATGTGGACAGCCAGGAGGTGATGGAAATATTTGTCAAAGATACCAAGCTCAATATTTCCCCTTATTATCTAAAACCAGGTTTCGCCTATGGGGGTTCTTGTTTGCCCAAAGATACTCGCGGCATAAAACATCTGGCAAAATCGCTGGCCATAGATACCCCACTTATTAATGGCATAGTGGAGTCTAACGATGCCCATATTGAACATGTGGTGGCAATGGTGAAAGAATCCGGTGAAAAAAATATTGGTATTTGTGGCCTAACCTTTAAAGCTGGCACCGATGATATGCGCGAAAGCCCCAACGAAAGACTGCTGCATAAATTAGCAGACAGCGGGCTAAATGTGACCTTCTTCGACCCCTTGGTAAGCTGCCAGTACACATTCCATGAAGACAAGGAAGCCAATGCGGCCATTCATAACAAGCGCAGCTTGCACATAAACGATTTTATTAAACACAGCGACATCATCATTCTTGCCCACGACGATGAATACAGTGAGCTGGCCTGTCGGTTAGCGAACAAAAACCAAAAAATCATCGACTTAGTGGGCGTTGAACGCGCTGTGGAATCTAACGCTCAATACCAGGGCATTTGCTGGTAACAGGGTATTTTCTGATAACAGGAGAAGTATCATGAATAATTTAGTTCCGGTTGTGTTATGTGGTGGCAGCGGCACACGCATGTGGCCCCTATCAAGATCCAACTACCCTAAACAGTTTTTAAATTTAATTGATGAGGGTCATTCAACGTTTCAAACCACGCTTATGCGTATGCCTGAGCAATGCCAGCCTTCCATATTGGTATGCAATGAAAACCATCGCTTTATTCTTGCCGAGCAAATGAGCGAGATAACCCAAACGGCCCAGAACATCATATTGGAACCGGAATGTAAAAATACGGCTGCGGCCATTACACTGGCGGCACTAACCGCCAGTCAAAATGGTGACAACCCTATTTTGTTTGTCACCCCAGCAGACCACCTTATTACGGGAGAGGCTAACTTTCATCACATATTGCAAAAGGCCATGAAGCTGGCAGAAAACAATAAACTAGTAACCATAGGGGTTAAACCCGATCATGTGGAAACCGGTTACGGTTATATTCAGCAGGGTAATGAAATCTCAAAAGATTGTTATGAAGTTGATTACTTTATTGAAAAACCCGACCATCAAACCGCAGAGAGTTTTATAGAAGCAGGCAACTACCTATGGAACAGCGGTATGTTTTTATTTAAAGCCTCTGTATTTCTTGAGGAAATTTCAAAATTTGCCCCGGACATCATAGATTGCTGTGCCAAATCCTTAATAGAAAATAAGGATGGTACCGTCTTTACTCGCTTAAATGAGGAGGTGTTCAAGCAGTGTCCTTCTGACTCCATTGATTACGCGGTGATGGAAAAAACCCAAAAAGCGGCCGTGGTCCCCCTGGACTCGCAGTGGTCGGATATTGGTTCCTGGTCGGCGGTTTGGGAATTGGCGCAAAAAGATGGTGAAGGTAATCATTGCCAGGGAGATGTGATCTGCCAGAACAGCCACAACAACTTTGTGCACAGCAGCGACCGACTGGTATCCCTCGTTGGGGTGGATGATGTGGTGGTAATTGAAACGCCCGATGCCATTCTAGTGGCCAATCGAAATCAGGTTCAGAGCATCAAAGAGGTGGTGAGTGAATTAAAACTCAGGCATCGCAAGGAGCACGAGAGTCATAGAAAAGTGTTTAGGCCTTGGGGAAAATTTGATTCCATTGATAACGGCAACCGCTTTCAGGTTAAACATATCTCGGTGGACCCGGGTAAAAAACTCTCGGTACAAAAACATCATCATCGTGCCGAACACTGGATCGTGGTATCGGGAACCGCCAAGATTACAATCAATGATGACACCTGGTTTTTAACCGAAAATCAATCAACCTATATTCCCATCGAAGCGGTACATTGCCTGGAAAACCCCGGCAGTATTCCTTTGGAATTAATTGAGGTGCAAACCGGTGCTTACTTGGGAGAGGATGACATCGTACGATTTTCCGACGACTACGGGCGCGCCAGTTAATCTTAGGTGGCAGGGTATAGCATAACAAGTGCAAGGAAGATGCTATACCCGTTAACCTGTGTTATCTAAAGCGAGAAGCTGTCATCTATATTTAATGGAGCCCAGTTAAAAAATCCTGTGTATTAACAGCCGAAAATAACAGACAGCTTCTCGCCCAAGGAAATGTGTATGCACAATCCTGTCAATATCAGTATTACCAAGTCTGCCCAGGCGGCTGCCCACTGGCAATATATGGGACTGGCCGTCATCTTTACCATTGGCCTGCTTATTTCACTGCAACTATTTTTTAGTGCCAAACAATATGAAAACGAACGCATCAACAGTCGATTTTTAGAAGCAGCCAAGGATCGTATCACCCTATTGCAACAGGAGATCAATGCCAGCCTCTACGAAGTCGAAACCCTGGGAGCGTTTTATAGCGCCAGTGATCAAATTAGCCGTGAACAGTTTCGTGCCTTTGTACAACCCTTCCTGGCACATAACCCTGCTATTCAAGCGCTGGAATGGATTCCCAGGGTGACCCATCACCAGCGCCAACAACACGAACTTAATGCCCAAAAGGACGGTTTAACCCAGTACCAAATAACGCAACGCCAAGTACAAGGCTCTATGGTGCCCGCGGCTACTCGAGCCGAGTATTACCCGGTTTATTATGCGGAACCCTTTGCCGGCAATGAGGCGGCCATGGGCTTTGATCTGGCGTCCAATGACACCCGCCTGGCAACCCTTAAACAAGCCAGCGATCATGGTTTAATGCTGGCCAGCGCCCGCATCACACTGGTACAAGAGGTGGGAAAACAGCAAGGCTTTCTGGTGTTTTTACCGGTTTATGACAATGGCAATACAAGCTTACGGGGATTTGCCCTGGGGGTATTTCGTATCGGTGATATCCTCACCGGTGCGGTGAATTACCTGGACCCTTTGCACATTAATATTAGTTTATTTGATGATTCGGCCCCCAGTGATAGCCGTTTTTTAGCCCATTATCCGCCGCAAGGGTCGAGGCATAGTCAGGACAGTGACTGGTTAAGCCAGCATCCCTTTCAGCACAGCGAAAGCTTTACCGTGGCCGGGCGCCAGTGGCGTGTTATCTGTACTCCCGGACAAAGATACCTGCAAAACGGCCGCAGCTTTGGGCCCTGGTTAACCCTGTGCATCAGCCTACTGCTAACCCTGCTACTGAGCGGATACCTCACACTTAATTTGCAACGAGTACGTCAGGGGCAAGATTATACCCGTCGCCTACTGCATTCCAAAGAAAGCCTTCAGCACCAGGTTCAGGAGCGTTTACAGGCTGAATACGATTTAAAACACAGCAATACTAAGCTAGAGACTGCCCACATTAAATTAAAAAGTCAGCAACAGCAGCTGGTGCACTCAGAAAAGCTGGCATCGGTTGGCCAACTGGCTGCAGGGGTGGCCCATGAAATTAATAATCCTACTGGCTATGTGATGGGAAATTTAAAAGTACTTAAAGAGTACAAATACAGCATTTTGGAAATATTTAAAGCTTACTCTCAACTGGAAGATATTATTGACCAATCAGAAAACCAAACCATTAAACAAGCTTTGTTACAGGTTAATGATGTTAAGATCGAGCAAGATTTAGATTATATTTTAAATGACATGGATGAATTATTGAACGACTCCATTAATGGTGCGGTACGTATTCAAAAAATAGTAGAGGATTTAAAAAGTTTTTCACGAGTGGATGACGGCGATAAAAAAATGGTGGACATAAATGAAGAGGTTATTGAAACCGCATTACGTCTTGTTTGGAATGAACTGAAGTACAAATGCAAACTGAATAAAACATTAAAACCCTTGCCTGCATTAAACTGTCATGCAGGAGAGCTAAGCCAGGTCATCATGAATTTATTGATCAACGCCTGTGACGCTATTTCTGTCAAGGGCGAAGTCTCGCTTACCAGTGAACAAGTGGCAAACGATATTAAAATTACCATCGGTGATAATGGCAGCGGCATCGGTGATGCCGATATTTTAAAACTGTTTGACCCCTTCTTCACCACTAAAAGCATAGGTAAGGGCACCGGCTTGGGCCTGTCTATATCGCAGGGCATTATCAAGAAACACGGCGGTACCCTCACCGTGAGCAGTCAATCGGGGCAAGGCAGTTGCTTTACTATATTGCTGCCCATTGGGGATACTTAATCTGCCAGGAAATATTGCTACTGGGTAGTATGCCAATCAATGGCATTACCTGCTTGCCCTGCCCACTAATACCCGAATAAAAATGACCAGGGTAATGGCAAAGACTGCGGTCTTGGTCTATTCATATGAAAGGGCTTGTGGTTTTTACACCTGCACATACATTCCATTTTACACTTGGCTACGAAAGTCACTGCCCGTTACCGCCCCAAAATGGCATTACTCTAGATAGGGCTCACTTATGGACAATACCACTATATTATTTGTAGATGATGAATTGAGTATTCTCAGCACTTTGAAGCGTCTATTAAGAAGGGAACCCTATGACATTTTAACCGCCGAAAGCGGTCAGCAGGGCCTGGACATATTGGCTGAAAATTCGGTGAATATCGTCATATCCGATATGCGCATGCCTCATATGAGCGGTGCCGAATTTTTACACCAGGTAAAACAACATTACCCACATACCAAGCGTATTATTATGTCTGGTTATGCCGACATTGAGGCCGTGGTGGATGCCGTTAACAAGGGCGGTATTTGCCACTTCATTAGTAAACCCTGGGATAACGATGAACTTAAAACAATCATCTGTGATTTGGTGGCTGACAAACAAAATCAAGAGTCACAACAGATTCAAACACTACAAACCATCATCCGTGAACAACAACAAGAAATTAATAGCCTTAAGAGCGCGCTTAAATAAACAACAGACCCACGGTATTAGTTGCTAATAGGCAAGGCAATACTAAAGCAAGTACCCTGCCCCACCTTGGAGTCCACATCTATGCTGCCACCATGTTTTTCAATAATCCCGTAAGAGATAGACAAACCCAGGCCGGTGCCTTCGCTCACCCCCTTAGTTGTAAAAAACGGGTCAAATATTTTTTCCTGAACCGTGGTGCTCATACCCTTGCCATTGTCCTTTATATCAATAATTATTTGGTCACCTGATTTACGGGTATGTATATGAATATCCCCTTCCCCCTCTATGGATTGGGCGGCATTCACCAATATATTCATAATGACCTGGCCGATCTGACCTTCGTGACCATCAACCCTGGGCAGCTGGCTATTTAGGTGTTTGTGTAATGTCACGTGGTATTTTAATTCGTTCCACACCACCTTAACTATATTTTCGACACAATCATTGATTTGAAAGGAATCGGTGGTTTCGTCATCGGAACGGGAAAATGATTTCAAGTTAGCCACGATATCCTTAACCCGCTTCAAGCCCCCTTCAGACTCACCGATTAATTCATGAATGTCTTTTAATATAAATTCAAAGTCCTGTTTTTTATCCAACTGAATCATTTTTTGCTCGATAGATTCGTGAGGCTTGGACATATACTCTTGACTCAATTCAAAATATTCGCGCAAGGATTGAGAGTAATCTTTAAGGGTATCCACGTTACTCATGATAAAACCAATGGGGTTATTTATCTCGTGGGCCACACCCGCTGCCAATTGCCCCAAAGATGCCATCTTCTCTGAATGCACCAACTGTGATTGTGCCTGTTTTAGTTTTTCATGACTGGCTTTTGTTTCCTGGTAGCTCTCTTCTATTTTCTTTTTGTTGGCCACTCGTTCTAGTATGGCCCCTATTTGATAACTGGCCACCAGACATTGATCCAGTTTTTTCTTATTGAGTTCACAGTCACCATCAAAATAGAATTCACATATAGTGGCAACCTTGGTAAACCTCTTAATGGGTAAAAAGGCGATATCATCAATCTGAATCCCTTCTAATACCGGTACAATTTTTTCATTTTTAAGATCTTTCACAGCAAGAATAAAGCGATCCTTTTTGGCATAGATTTTTTTATACAGGCCACTGCTCAAAAACGGCACATCGTCTTCTACCCCCAATACATCTCCCGCCACCAGTTTTTTGTCTTGCAGAAAACTATAGCGGGCCAATTTTGCCCCCATAAACACCATGCTTTCTTTAACAAAGACTTTCACCATGGCCGATAGGCTCTCATCACCCTGCGCTAGCCTGGCCACCGCCAACAGGTAATCACTTTCTTTTTTTTGCTCAATTAAATTGTCAAATTGATGTTGCATCATGGCGATACTGCTTTCTACCTCACGAGATTTTTCATCCAGCAACTTCTCGCTAATCTGTCTTTTCTCCCGCTCTTCATCCAGCGCAGCCTTATACTGATCTATATTCATCTTCCCTCCCAAACCAGTCTCGAACTACTTTCATAAACGGCTCTTTTTCCATGGGTTTTTCAAGAATATCATCGGCACCCATGTCTAATGCGGTATTTAATTTGTCCATTCCCTGAGCCGACACCACCAGTATTTTCAATTGTGCCGAGGTGAAATTTACGCGCGTAAGCTGCAACACTTTTAAGCCATCCATTTTGGGCATTTTCAAATCCAGTATCATTAAGCTGGGTTGCCATTGCCCCAAGGCCAAACCCGCCTCAAAGCCATCCAACGCCACCCGAGTCGACCAGCCATCCTGCTTTAAACAACGCGTAAAGCTATGGGCCATGGCAACATCATCATCCACCACCAGCACCCTTTTATGGCGTTGAGTGAATTCACTGGGCACAGGTATTTGGTGCTGGGCCATGAAAGCCAACAAGGCTGGCAGGGTTACCCTGTGATCGCCACGACCCGGCAGTTTGTAACCCGCCAATTCGCCACGCTCTATCCAGCGTATAACCGTACGAAAGTTCACCCCAGTGTATTTTGCAACCTCTCCTGTGGTGAAGACAGGATCACTCATCATGCAAGCCTTAAAATATGGTCAATACTCATATAAACCCTTACCTATTTATTCTAGGTAAAACACACACGCCACAGTATGAATAATAGGCAGGTTTTAGATTATTTCATTCTTAGACAGCTTAGACAGGTTAAAATATAGTCAGTCAGATAGAGGGGGATGCCCATGAGTCAGACCAGCAAGATACTGTTTGTGGATGACGAGGCCCAGATGTTAACCGCCCTGGCACGGGTATTTCGCGGCCGACAATTTGAGGTCACCACGGCCAACAGCGCCAAGGAAGGCTTGAGTCTACTGGCCGATAAGCAGTTTGATGTGATTATCTCGGATATGCGCATGCCCGAGATGGACGGGGCTCACTTCCTGGCTGAGTCGTGCATTTTGGCGCCCAAGAGTCGCCGCGTCCTACTCACCGGCTACAGCGACCAGGAGAGCACCATCCGAGCCATTAACGAAGGGCAAGTTCATCAATACCTCTGTAAACCCTGGGACAACCAGCAACTTCGCGACACCATAGAGGCAGAAGTAGCCGAAAAGCTGCGCATTCAGGCCACCACCCCGGACTTAAAGGAATACCAAACCCTCAAGGATCAAGTGTTGTCGGTGAGCGACGAACTGGCCAGTGCCAACTCCTTTGCCGACATGGCCAAAGAGGAGCTGCTGGATCAATACAACACCACCATTAAAATCATCAGCAACCTGATTAACATGCGCATGCCCAGCTCTTACACCGCCAACTGCAATGTGGTGAGCCACAGCGTGGCCCTTGGAAAGCTGGTGAAACTGGATAGCAAGGTCATAGGTGAAATTCGCAATGCTGCCCACCTGTATCAAGTGGGCAAGCTGGCCTTTGATGATCAGCTGTTATTGAATCAACAAAATGAATTAACCCCAGAGCAACTTAAACAGTACCATTTACATTCGGTGCTGGGGGCCGATTTACTTACCCCACTCAATAGCCTGGATTACACTGCCAAATTGATTCGCCATCAAAACGAAAATTACGATGGCACCGGCTCACCGCAAAAATTAAACGCCAACAGCATTCCCCTGGGCTCCCGTATTTTGCGGCTGGCCATAGATTACCAGACCCTGATTCACGGCCATTATTTTAAGGAGGCCCTAAGCTGTCATGACGCACTAAGTTATATGGAGGGGTTTATCCACAAAAAATATGACCCGGATTTATTTGGTCTTTATAAAAAACTTATCCTTGAGTTGGAAAAAACCCTGCCTCATCATCATAATTCAGATCACATGGTGACCATAGGGGAGCTACGGGAGAACCACATAGTGAATCGCGACCTGCTTAACCATGACGGCATGTTATTGATTGCTAAGGGCACCCAGCTGAATGACAACATGATTGATAAACTGGCCAATTATTGTCGCCGTGATGGCCGTGAACTTAATGTTTTTATTCAACTGGAATCAGAACAAACCTAAACCCTGGGTAATTAAACGAACCAATCAAAACTTGTTCCAATAACCACTTGCATTACAATGGCCGCCATAATTGCTAACGGGTCATTACATTGTCTTCTTTTTTATCAAACCATACCCTCATGGTGCAAGGCACCACCTCGGATGCGGGCAAGAGTATTTTGGTAACGGCCATCTGCCGTATTCTTTATCGTCACGGCATTAAGGTAGCCCCCTTTAAACCGCAAAATATGGCGCTTAATAGCGCTGTGACAAAAGATGGCGGTGAAATTGGTCGTGCACAGGCTGTGCAAGCACAGGCATGCTGTATCGCCCCCACCACCGATATGAACCCGGTATTATTGAAACCCAACTCTGATACCGGGGCGCAAGTGATTGTGCAGGGTAAAGCCATTGCAAATATGGACGCCAACTTCTACCACAACCACAAACCCAAGTTATTAAACGCCGTGATGCAATCCCATGGACGCCTGAGCCAATTGTATCAAGCGGTAGTAGTTGAAGGCGCTGGCAGCCCAGCGGAGATAAATTTACGGGCGCGGGACATTGCCAACATGGGGTTTGCCGAGAAAGCAGATTGCCCGGTAATTATTGTCGCCGACATTGATCGAGGCGGTGTCTTTGCACACCTTACCGGTACCCTGGATTGCTTGAGTGAATCGGAAAAAAATCGCGTACAGGGTTTTGTTATCAACCGTTTTCGTGGCGACATTACATTGTTGGAGCCGGGCCTTGATTGGTTAGAAGAAAAAACGGGCAAGCCAGTATTGGCGGTGATTCCCTACATAGAAAATCTGCACATAGAAGCAGAAGACGCCATCTCCATTAAAGTACAGGCCACAGCTGATAAAACCCTAAAGGTATGTGTGCCTGTGTTGCCGCGCATCAGTAACCATACCGACTTTGATGCCCTGGCCTTACACCCGCAAGTGGACTTTGAATTTATCAAAGATCCCAAAAAATTTAGTGGCTGTGACTTGCTGATTTTACCCGGCAGCAAGAGTGTGATTGGCGACTACAGGTGGCTGCGTGATAGCGGCTGGAAAACCATTGTGGATAAACACCTAAGATACGGTGGCAAGCTCATGGGCATTTGTGGCGGCTTGCAGATGTTAGGCAATAACATTCATGACCCACTGGGTATTGAAGGGGCTAAGGAGAGCTTACAGGCCCTTGCATATCTGGATTTTGAAACCACCCTTGAGGATCAAAAGCAATTGTTGAATGTGAGCGGTAAGGTACGGGATTCACAGGTGTCCATACAGGGTTATGAGATTCATGCAGGGGTAAGTTCTGGCCCTGCGTTCAAGCAGACCTTGTTTGACTTGGGTGATCACCAGGACGGGGTTATGAGTGAAGACAAACAGGTATTAGGTAGCTATGTGCACGGAATATTTGACTCTGTGGATATGCTCAATTACTTATTAACGTGGGCCGGATTAAATGAAGCCGAGGCATTTGATTACCAACAGCACCAGGATAAAGAGATAGATCGATTGGCAGATGTGGTGGAGAGTGTTTTGACAATTGAAACGTTGAAGGATTTGCTAGCGCTTTAGTTAGCTAAATTTTAATTTTCCGCAGAAGCAAGTTGATTTTCTCGCCAGCGCCCTGATTTTTTGGGGCTACTGGCAAAAAAGTCCATGATTGCAATGCATCCAAATAGCAAATAACGCTATGTCGAACGCCGCGTTAGTCTACTGAGACCTTTTCTTTTTTACGGCACAACGAGCCTGAAAGTAACTTTAAACATTGGCTTTTACTGAGTCATGACGGTTCGATATATGAACCAATCAAGCGAAAAACACCTTCCAGATTATTGTTGCTTTCTTTTCACACTGGAAGTTGCAAAATGCAAACTAGGAGTGCGAAATGCAAAATGCAAAATGCAAATTCAACTAACAATGCCTCACCACCCCACCTAAAACAACCGTAACCCCTTAATAAATAACACTTTTTCGTAGTGGTATGTTCCTTGCTGAATACACATACAACGAGGTGTGTTTATGAAAATTATGAGGGAAAAACCTTGCCAACGCAGGCATCATAGATTGTCTGCCCCTCTTTACGTCAGCATTGAGGGGGAGGAACCTCTACTCGCCAACGATTGGAGCTTAAGTGGTTTATGCATCCATGACTGCCCTCATACCGACTATGAAATCCCCAGTGAAATATCACTTACCTTAGATCTGCCGTTTCAAGGTTACGATATCTCGTTTAAGGCAACGGCGAAAGTCATTAGGGTCGATCAAGCCACTGGCACACTGTTTCTGGAGTTTACCGATTTATCTGAACGCTCTTTTGACTTAATGAATCACTTTGCTGATGATTTAATCAGAGGCAAGATGGCAACCATTGATGACATGATTTGTCGTATCGATGTGCCTGTCACCCCTATTTCTACCTCTCCTACACCAAACCCTTCTGAAGAAATTCCAATTAATCGCCTACCATTAAAGACTATTTTAATGACCGCTTTGTATATCGGATTTGGTGTTTTTATTTTCGCCTATTTGGCTTCCATCATCTATAGCAATTTCGTTAAAATGGAAATTCAAACATCGGTTGTTACCCCTAAAATTCACACTCTAAGAATGCCCGCCGAGGGCGTCATTAAACCCGTCGCGTATAAAGTGGGGACCCAGTTCAATAAAGGTGACGAAATATTTCGCATAGAAAATACCGCCCTTCTGCAAAAAATAAACAGCAGTAAAATGCGTATTCAATCGGCTCAAAATAAATTAACCCAGGCCAAAGAAATTTACCATATAGAACAAGAACGAATGAAGCTTTATCAATTGGTCAGTGAAACCGATGTTAAAGTACTAAAGGCACAAATAGCCAGTAAAAAGCAAGAGCTTAACGCCGCCGACGATAATTTTGTGAGACACCATATATTAGGAAAATTAGACTCCGCGAGCCAAAAGGAAGTGGATGATGCTAAACAGCAGCAAACGACCGTTGCCTACCAGCTAGAAGCACTACAAGCTAAATATGCGCAAGCAGTGGCCATGAAGACCGTTGCTGAAAGACGCCACTATAACCATAAGGAATTTTCTGTCGACTTGGAAATGGAGGCGGTTAAGTTACAAACACTTTACCAAAATGTATTACTTGAAAATAAAAAATTAGACATGCTGGTGACTCAACTGGCATCACAAGTGGTGAGAGCGCCCTATAAAGGAATAATTACCAACTGGTTTCAAGAAGAGAACTCTGTAGTCTCAAAAAATGAACCCATCTTAATGATTCAATCTCTTGAAAATATCACGGTGAGTTCGTACTTAACCCAAGATGAAGTGTTACATGTGGGTTTATTTGATGAAGCCAGTGTTTTCATTCCCGCCCTTAATATTGAAATGCCAGCCGTGGTAAATAGAATCGATCGAAGCTCAGCCTTTATTGACAAAAAAAATGCTTCTTACGACTGGCACAGCCCCACAGAGCGCACCGCTCTGGTGGTATTAATGCTGCAAACCAACCCTCAAACCCAGGCTCTGCTTAATTCAGGTTTACCCGCGGTTGTTATTTTCAAAAAACGTTCAAAAAACTATATGTTTTCACAAGCCATACCTAGTAATTCAGCAGGCCTGATTCAAAGTTCGCCAAATTTTCAATCAAAAAAACCTAGCATAAAAAACATACAGATCAAGCAAACCTATGGGGGAAGCCATGACTCAATCTAATCGAGAAACGGACGTTCAATATGACAATGTGCCTCACGTTGACGATCCCACACAATGGCCTACAGGGTTAGAAAAATGGACGCCTAAACATTTATATAATATAGGGCTTTATTTTTCTTGTTGTTTATTAGCCATATTAACCTTACCCAATACCATCTGGGACCAAGAAATTAAACAAGTCACCTTTATTATTGGAACACTGGGTATTTGGCGTTACGGTTGGTGGTTTACCCATGCGGTACGTGCCTTTATATACGGAAAGTTTGTTTACCCTAAAATGAAAAAGGCGGGCCAGGAAATTTGGCAAAACGGTTGGCGCCCCAAACATCTTCACTTCATGATGACCACCTATATGGAACATCGCGAAATTACCGAAAAAGTGATTCGCTCCATGTTAACTGAAATAAAAGACTCAGGTGTACCGGGTACTATTTGGTTAGGATCATCTGTGCGTTTTGACGAAGACATTGTGCAAAATCAGCTGTACCGTGAAGCGCAAGACCTCGATGTCACCCTGCGTATTGTCAGACAGAATGTATCCGGTAAACGTGCCGCCATTGGATTGGTGCTGCGCGCTATGTCAAGAAAACCGGTACATAAAGATGACCTGGTGGTGTTCATGGATGGGGACTTTATTCTTTCCCGTGGTGCCATTAGCCGTTGCATGCCGCTATTTAATCTATACCCAAATTTACAGGCTTGTACCACGGATGAAGAGGTGATTTGCATTGGCCCGCGCTGGATTGAAACCTGGCTAAAAATGCGTTTTGCCCAAAGAAGACTCGCCATGCAATCTCACGCGTTATCCAACCGGGTGCTTACCCTTACTGGCAGAATGTCGGTTTTTAGAGCCAATCATTTACTCAAGCTGGAGTTTATTCGTTTATTGGAAGCTGACCACCTTAATCATTGGTTATGGGGCGACTTTCGTTTTCTCTCTGGGGACGATAAAAGCACCTGGTATTACATGTTAAAACAGCACTCTCATATGCTTTATGTCCCGGACGCACTGGGTTATACGGTAGAAGTGATTGAAGGTTCAGGCATGGAAAGGATGGTACAAAACTTCAGACGCTGGTCGGGCAATATGCTTCGAAATGGCACTCGTGCTACGAAGTTAGGCCCAAATAACATGCCCTGGTTTATTTGGTGGTGCCTTGTCGATCAAAAAATATCCATGTGGACCATGTTGTTAAGTCCGGTTTTAGCCGTCTGTGCTTCTTTTGTTCAAGGCTTCTCTTACGTGATTGCCTATTTGATATTTATTGCTGTTAGCCGCATGTTTTTGTCCTTATTTCTATTTGCTTATTCCCGCCAAATTCAAATGATTTACCCGGCCATCTTGTATCTGAATCAGTTAATTAATGCCTCGGTAAAGGTGTATTGCATATTCAGACTATCCAAACAGAAGTGGTCAAATCGAGGGAATCAGTCTTCAAAGGATGATGGCAGCTATTGGCTGGAATTATACCGAAATGTGATGGCAAGTTGGTGTACCACCATAGCAGTTATGACACTATTTATTGTGACATTACATTACGCACACTTTATTCAAATTCCGTCATACCAAATGCTAGCAAGTTTTCTGGGGGTAATATAATGAAAAACTTTCCTATTGTTGCACATAACCCAAAGAGCAAAGTCCTTTATCCCTTAGTGTATTGCTTTGACCAAATTAGAAGTAGGTCGATTAAAATAAAAGGGCTATTTTATGTTTTGATTATATTTCTAGGGTTCATTCTGGGTTTGTCCCCTGTGGTTTTAAATTATGTGGTTGATCCTTACAATATGAATAAGGTATTTGATCTTAATATAAACAAGGAAAAGCTAAGTTTAAAATCTCACTACCCTTTATGGAAAATAATTAATTATCCAAAAGAAACCACAGACACTTTGATTTTAGGGGATAGTCGAGCCCTTGCCCTAAAGGATAAGTACTGGCATCAGTTGAAACTGAATAAAGCCTATAACTTTGCTTATGGCGGGGCCACCATCGATGAGATTTACGATACTTTTCAGCATATTAAATCAAATAAATCCATAAAGAATATTGTATTAGGCATTCAACTTAGGAGCCTGTCTCCTCATTACAAAAAGGCCATGAATCGTGTACCAGAAGCTATTTCATTAGCCCAGAATCCTCTGCAATATTATTCAAATGGCTTTGTTACACAAATGAGCTGGAAGCATGTTAAAAAACATTACCCAGAAAAATTAGCGATATTAGCCAAACGCGTAAATAGACTACCACTAACGTTCATTTCCAGCGTGCATGCCAGTGAATTTAAAGATGAAGAAGACAAAACTCTTAAATCACTATTGGATCCTAAGTACTGCGCGGAATGTACTTTACCTATTATTACCCAATCCGCTCCGCCCCGCACTAAGCCTGCGGCTGTGGCTGCAGCTAAAAGCAAGCCTTCGGCTGCAGCGTCGGCTTCAGCCAAAAGCCAACCAGCCACTGCGCCCAATAGCCAGGCGGCCGTTATAGCCAAAGTTTGGCGACATTTATGGCCACACATCTCACTGGGTCGCCAACTGCCTCCCAGCTTTGAAAAACAAGTAAGGAAAAATGCTAAATCAGACTGGCAGACGTTTAGGTTCTCCAATGATTATTGGGAAAAACTCATTGAAATAGCCCTCTGGTGTGACAAAAATAAAATTAAATTAATATTCTTTATTCCGCCTACCATTGCGGAGATGCAGCAACAAATAACCAACTATGGTTACTCTGAAGAAAACCACAAATTACGGGTGGAATTGTCTCAAATAGCCCCTGTGGTTGATTTTGATTTTAACAACCCAGTGACTCAAGACCTTGATAACTTTAATGACGCTTACCACTTTAATTTTAAATTGGCCAAGTCAATCATAGGGGAGTTAATTCAAGTTCTGAATAGCGACACTACCGCCAGTAAACAAGCCCATAAACGCAGAGGCAATATCGCTTGCCCCATTCGTGATGGAGAAATCAACCAACAAACATCAGATCTCCGTACAAGGGTATTTGAAGGTAATGCTTGCAGGATATGGAGGAAAAATAATGGGTAATTCAATTGCTATATATGTCAATAACGAGAAACGTTTAAAATGCATGATTGGCTTTTTGCTGGTTATTATCGGTTTTTTAGTTGCTTATATTTTTTACGATCAACACTTAGACGCAAAGGGTAAACCTTCACCGGTTCAGCCCTCTGTTATGAAGCAGTTGACCCTAGCCAAGAGCTTACAAAAACAAGGGAAATTGCTCGAGTCGACCCAAATATTTGAACAATTCGCTATTCAAGGTTATCCCGACGCTATGTTTTATTTGGCTAAGGCTTATACCAAGGGCTGGGGCGTAAAACCGGACTTAATCAAAGCTCGCTGGCATTTTCTTAATGCGGTTGAATATGACTTTTCTTATCGGGGAGAAACAGCCTATCAACTTGGGATTCTTTATCAAAAATCAGCTGGTCCCGACTGTAACACCATTGCTGTTGAGTGGTTTAAAAAATCGATTAAGTGGAAGTATTTAAAAGCGGCTGTTTCATTGGGCACCCATTACGAGAAAGGATATGGCGTACCAAAAGACCTGGATAAAGCCATTTATTATTACGAAATGGCAACCCATGACGGTATTACCATTGCAGCCCTAAAACATGCTCGAATTATTAGTAGCGGAAACTTTGGAGTACCACGTGATATCGAATATGCCGCTACCTTGCTTAAGTTTTCAGTAGAAAATCTTGAGCTCGACGTGGGGCGGGGTAAAGCCAGTGCCGCAAAAACCCTGGGCAGACTCTATCGCGATGGCATAAGTAATATCCACTTACCTGAATACACCAACCTGGAAAAATCTATTTTTTGGTTTAGACGGTCAAGTGATCTAGATAACATTGGCGCTAAACACGATCTTGCAAAATTGCTTTTACTGGTTGATGAAGATCGTCATCACAAAGAAGCCATTACTCTTTTACAAACATCAGCCAACAGTGGCCATGGCGGTGCCGCAGCCTCATTGGGAAGAATGCATCTAGCCGAAAAATATAACTTACCTAAAGCGGGTTCAATCCCCTGGTTTAACATGGGTGTTAATGCCGGGCACACAGGTGCAATTAAAGAGTTAGCCGTACTTTATTACCAAGGGGAATTAGTAGACAAGGACATCAATATGGCCATTAAGCTATTACAAAAGGGTGAAAACAAAGGGCACTCACCCTCTAAAAGATTATTAATCCAGTACCGCCAAGAAAAGATAACACGAGAACAGGAAGATACTGGAAGCATCACAAAAGTTTAGTCAAGCACCTCACATAGCTATCAGTACTTAAGCTATAGAGCTTAGGTAAGGAGAATTATCATGGTATTTAGTTCACTTGAATTTATCTATTTATTTTTATTTCCCACCCTAGGCGTATTTATTGTATTACGTCACTTAAAATGGGAAAAGGGCATTATCTATTGGCTAATCCTCACAAGTTTAATTTTCTACGCCTGGTGGAGCATTAGTTATCTGACCTTACTACTACTGTCTGTCATTATTAATTTTGGCTTTCATAAACTGCTATTGGTTTATCATAGCCGGACTATTTTGACCCTTGCTACGGTAATGAATTTGGCCACTCTGGCTTATTACAAATACGCCGATTTTCTAATCGACAACATCAATAATTTGGCGCAAACACAGCTCCCCATGCTAAATGTTATTTTGCCTTTAGCTATTTCATTTTTTACCTTTCAACAAATATCATTTTTATTTGATACTTATCATAATAAAATTAGCCAATGCGATTTTGCCAAATACTGCTTATTTGTTGTATTTTTTCCTCAGCTCATTGCAGGCCCCATTGTTCTGCAAAAACATACGATCCCACAATTTAATCTAGGTATCTTCACTAAACCTCTTTTTATGAACCTTGCCGTGGGTGGTACTCTCTTTGCGATGGGCTTGTTTAAGAAAATAGTCCTTGCTGACTCGATGGCACCTACCGCTAATAATGTATTTGATCTGGCTTTAACAGGCAATGCCGTACCTTTTGAAGCGGCCTGGCTGGGTATTTTTGCTTACACTTTCCAGATTTATTTTGACTTTTCAGGTTATTGCGATATGGCTTTAGGCTTAGCCCGTATGTTTAGTATTACCCTGCCCATTAATTTTAACTCCCCTTACCACGCCACCAGCATTGTTGATTTTTGGCGTCGTTGGCACATTACGCTTTCGGGCTTTTTAAGAGACTATTTATATATCCCACTAGGAGGCAGTCGCTCAGGTAAGGTTAGGCAGTACGCCAGTTTGACCATCACTATGTTACTGGGCGGTTTATGGCATGGTGCCAGTTGGACGTTTGTTTTTTGGGGGCTATTACACGGCGTCTATTTAACGATTAATCATGGCTGGAGCGCTTTAACTAAAAACCTAATATTACCTGGTTACATTCCCGCCTTTTTACCTAAGTTACTGTCTCAATTGCTCACGTTTTTAGTGGTAATGATAGCCTGGGTATTTTTTAGAGCCGAAAGCTTTGATGCAGCCCTCTCCATATTAGAAGGTATGTCAGGTCAAACTAACTTTTACACATATAAAGTATGGGGGGATGTTTTAGATCATGGCAACATCCTTTGGTGGCAAATTATCGCTTTACTCGCCGTGGTATTTTACTTACCTAACTCTATTGTGCTTACACAAAAATACAACCCGGTATTAAAATTACCAAAGGGCATTAAAAACTATGACTTAACCGCTTACATTAGAAGAGTTTTGGTTTGGCACCCTACAAAGGCCTGGTCAACTGCCGCCTTTATGATGGTTACTACTAGCTTGTACTACCTGTATAGCTCTAACAATTTGACTGAGTTTATTTATTTTAACTTTTAGCTTAGGTGCCAACACCCACAGAACACTCAACTACATACATGTGTATTTTTACCAGGAGAACATCGATGGAAAATACAATCATAAAAGTTATTTCACTCTTAGCTATTATGGGATGGGTTAGCCATGTTTACGCCAACAATGAGAATAATTGGATCATTGAAAATAAAACCAATGGTTTTTCCTACAACACCCTCACCAAAAGCATGTCAAGTAAGGGCATTCATGCTCCTGGTCTTATTTCAGTCAGCAAACAAGGCAACATCGCTTTGAAAAACTATTGGCAAGAAGGGGCATATCGCTCCACCATGACGTTTAACGAAAAGGTGATAGTCGACGGCTATGATATTTATGATGTTTCTCGTATTGGAAGCTTTCGGTTTGATAGAAAGGGTGATTTTGTTTATATACGATCCACCAAAGGCCCCAAGGCACTCGTTAAACTGATTTACAATGATGATGTGATACTCACCTGGCCGCGCCTCACAAAAGTTAAAATAGTGGCGTTTAAACCCCATAAAATGATCGTCTCGGTTTATGATGAAAAAACGCGATCCAGCTCTTTTTTTAAATACCCTCGCTCTCCATCAGGGGAAATAGAAACGTCATACCAAATGATTGGCCAATTGAAAAACTGCTCTATACTCTCAGCCAAACCCATAAAAACAGGCATATTATTGCAAACTTATTGTGACGCCCAGAGGGGGAGTGACATACAACTTCTAGAATTTTCTACCCATAACTTAACCCAAATAATGGCGAGTCAGGACGATAATATTTTGGCCTTTCATTTAAAGGACAAAAAAAACAAGAAGCACAAAAATAGCATTCCAATTTTAAGTCTTTCCGGTACCACCAGCGCGTTACAGCTTTATCATGCGACAACCGGCAGTTTAATGAAAATGACGGGCGAACCCATGTCTTTGGCCTCAGATGAAGCCGGTAAACAAAGCTGGAGCCAGTCCTACCGCACACTCTCTCTTGCTGAACTATATGAAAAAACTCAACACAATGTCTTTGCAAAATTAGCATCTCAAGCAATGCAAGCCACATTAAGGCAGCAGAATAAATTCACAGACATTAAACAGCCTCACAACCCAGACTGCGCCTGGGCTTCTCGAATCTATTCTATAGACAGTAAAACTCCGCTCTCCTTTATGATTAATCAGGCGATGATTTCAAATAGTTTAATTAAAAGTTGCGACAAATTAGCCACCCATTGTACAGCCCCCTTAAAACGAGCAATTGATCAAAATGCCAGTTGCTTAGTGAATGCTTACGAATATTTATTCATGAAGGATGAAGGTCTATACCGCATTCCCTATGGCAGTAAGTTTCGTTACGACGGCATTTGGGCGCCCTGGAATTGGCATTTAACCTGGGCAGGAGTTTTACGTCATGTGGCATCGCTCCAGAATAATAAAGAGCTGGATCAACGGGCCTTAAACATTGTTGAAAAATTCATTCATACCTGGGAGTTCACCCAAGATCAAACACCTCGCATTCTGTGGCATTACTGGCCACCTCAATATTACCGAGGCTGGAGCACACAGGACAAAGTGTCATTGAACCGCCCCAAACAAAAGCCCAAAGACATGAGCAAGCAACGTTATGAAGACTTAAATCATGCAGGGATCAGCTTATTAGGTCTGTCGTATGCCAACTACCACTTAAAACCAGGGCTCTCCAAGGGGTTACAAAATACAGTCACCAATTTACTAAATGTGGGAGCGTTATTACCTCGGGATATGAATGGTGATGGCCCCCACCATCCACGATGGGCACTGGGGGCGGGCTGGCATCAATTTGCCAATCCTGCCCTAAAACAACTGTATAGCCATCAATTGCCCGGCAATGTTTCGAGCAATAAACACTTGGCTTATGCATTGCTAAGCGACCCCGAAGAAAAATTTGAATTAACCTTCACGCTTTCTTATTGCGTGTCATCACAGTGTGAGACTCAGAAAACCTGGTCATGGGCGAGCATGAATGACTTTATCGCCGATAACCCGCTCTTCAAGGTTAAGCAAGAGACACTCGGTATTCATTATAAAAGTGCACACTCAAATTAACCTGAATGAGGTGGGCCATGAACACTAAATTAAGATCATGGCCCAAGTTGCGACTAAACATGCCCACCAAACAATACCCGGTGTAGAACCTGCTGTTATCACGTGTGTATGGGCCCTCAGGGGCTTGCTAAATGTTATTAATCCTATCCTTCCAAAAGCCAAGATACGGCTGTGTATCGCGCACATAGTGTGTAAAGCGGCTAAATCTGGGTCAGCCAGTTTTTAAAAATGGATTCAGTGGAAATACTATGAAACGCACCTGCAGATTGGTCTTACAGGCGCCTGCGGCGATCTTATGGGCTATTGGTGGGTAATCGAACGGCTTTAAAGAATTAACTCATGGCGAAATGCCTGGATGCATAAAGGTAACCCGGAAGATTTGCATCACTGGTTTTTATTTCAGATAAGTAGCGGGCAATGCATGCACATTCCCGACGTAGCCCAGGGCCTATTTCCTATAGGCACCGTTTACACGTTCCCGACGTAAGCCCAGGGCCTATTTCCTATAGGCATAAAAAAACCCAGTTCAATGAACTAGGTTTTTGAATAATGGTGCGCTTGGGAGGATTCGAACCTCCGACCCTCTGGTTCGTAGCCAGATACTCTATCCAGCTGAGCTACAAGCGCAATCCGGTAACACTTCACTACTATCAACAACTCTAATATTGAGCCATTTTCTTTAACCAAATTAGAAAACTAATTAGATAAATAAAATGGTGCGCTTGGGAGGATTCGAACCTCCGACCCTCTGGTTCGTAGCCAGATACTCTATCCAGCTGAGCTACAAGCGCATCGTTGGGGTGGCGCAT